>CXUZ01000037.1_pt1 | contig 12220 bp, 7 predicted proteins | sample 941031 | NCBI WGS metagenome assembly CXUZ01 (sample SAMEA3493515, study PRJEB9703) | human gut metagenome | biome: ENVO:mammalia-associated habitat; material: ENVO:feces | place: Bangladesh | collected 2010-01-06 | reverse complement strand
GCATGCTGCGCGTTCACCCGTGACCTCTCTCCGGCTCCCGCTGGCGGGAGCTGTCAGCGAAGCTGACTGAGGATGGTCTTGTATGGGGATGATTAAAAACCACCCTCAGTCTCGCTATGCGAGCCAGCTCCCGCCAGCGGGAGCGAACCAAAAAACAGAGGAAAGCAACACAATGAGCAACGTTGAAATCGTCGTCGTGGGCGCCGGCGTCGCCGGACTGTCCGCGGCACTGGCCGTGGCCGGTACCGGTCATGACGTGACCTTGGTGACCAAGACGGAACTGGTGGAATCAAACACCTACCATGCGCAGGGAGGTATCGCCGCCGCCATCTTCTCCGACGACGACCCGAAGCTGCACGCGGCCGATACCATGGCGGCAGGTCACGGTCTGTGCGACCCGAAGGCCGTGGACATTCTCACCCGTGAGGGAGCTGACCGTGTTCGTGAGTTTGCCGCGGCCGGTGTGCACTTCGACCGGGATGCACAGGGGCATATGCTACGTGGCCTTGAGGCGGCGCATTCTCGTGCCCGCGTGGTTCATGCCGGGGGAGACGCCACAGGCAAGGTGCTTGAGTTGGACGTCTCCGCCATGGTGCGTGAGAATCCGCGTATCCATATCATCGAACATGCCTTCCTCAAAGACCTTATCGTGCGTGACGGCCGTATTGCCGGCGTCCGGCTGCTGATTGACGGGCAGGACAAGGATCTTGCCGCCGACCGCGTGATTCTGGCCACCGGTGGCGCGGGACGCATGTACCCGTACACCACCAATCCGCAGGTTGCCACTGCTGATGGTGTTGCCGCCGCATGGCGTGCGGGGGCACAGGTTGCCGACTTGGAGTTCTACCAGTTCCATCCCACCGCCATGGCCGTGGGCGAGCACTTCCTCGTCTCCGAAGCCGTGCGAGGCGAAGGCGCGGTACTGCTGGACGAGCACGGGCGCCGATACATGAAAGACGTGGATCCGCGTGCCGAACTTGCTCCGCGCGACGTAGTGGCCCGCGAAAACTTCCGCGTGATGCAACGTCAGGGAGGCAAGCCGGTCATGCTCGATGCCTCGCCGATGGCGAAGGAGAATCCCGATCTGACAGCCTTCCTGGCCCACCGATTCCCGACCATCGACGCCTACACGCGCTCGCTGGGCTTCGACTGGAGCAAGGAGCTGATTCCGGTGGCACCGGCCGCGCACTATTACATGGGCGGTATCCGCACTGATTTGGACGCTCATGCCTCGATTCCCGGCCTGTATGCTGCCGGCGAATGCGCCCGTACCGGTGTGATGGGCTCCAACAGGCTCGCCTCCAACTCACTGCTCGAAGGACTCGTTTACGGTCGCCGTGCCGGTTTGGCCGCAGTCGCGGACGGTGATGACACGGTCTGGGCTCCCGAACCGTTCCTGAACTCCGCCACCGGCGAAGCATTCACGCATAAGCCAATTGCATTGAAGACCCCGGTGCTCACAGATGATGCTGCAGCTGCAGATGTGTGGGATCGCACCCGCATCCAAAACACCATGTGGCATGGCGTTGGCGTACTGCGCGACGCGGATGGGCTGCAAACCGCCATCGCCGAACTCGGTCAAGGACTTGCTACAGCAAACGCACAGGCCGACGTGGCCGATGTTGGAGCACTGGAGAACCGTAATATGCTCACTGTGGGCTATGTGGCCGCCACCGCCGCGCTCGCCCGCACCGAATCCCGAGGCGCCCACGCCCGCACCGATTATGCTGAGCCGCAGGACGAATGGGCTCACTCCGTCGCCTACATCAAGGATTGACCCATGCTTACGCAACACATCATCCATACCGCCGTCGAAGCGGCGATCGCCGAAGACGCACCCTACGGCGACATCACCTGCGAGACCACGATCCCCGCGGGCGAAACCGGCTCTGCGCATCTCACCGCACGCGAAAACGGCGTGATGAGCGGCATCGAGGTGTTTCGCGCTGCGTTCATCACGCAGAACCCAGCCGTCACTGTCACCGCTGCCATCAAGGACGGTGAACGATTCCAAGCCGGCCAAGTGCTCGCCACCGTAACCGGTCCGGTACGTGACCTGCTTACCGCCGAACGCATCGCCCTCAACTTCACCCAGCGCATGAGCGGCATCGCCACCATGACCGCCGCTTTCGTGGACGCGGTGAACGCCATCTACAGTGACAACTATGACGGATCGGTCACCCGTCCTCACCGTTACGAACGCACCCGCATCGTCGATACGCGCAAAACCACTCCGGGCTTGCGCCCGTTCGAGAAGTATGCCGTGGTCTGCGGTGGTGGCCACAACCATCGTTACGGACTGTCCGATGCGGTCATGATGAAGGACAATCATCTGGCGGCGCTCGCCGCACGTGGTATCGACCTGACCGGTGCCATTCGTCACGTGCGCGAACAGGTAGGCCACACCACGCATATTGAGGTGGAAGTCGATAGCCTCGAGCAGATTCCTGCCGTGCTCGAGGGCGGCGCAGACACGATCATGCTGGATAATTTCTCACTCGATGACACTCGCCGCGGAGTAGAACTCATTGATGGCAAGGCCATCGTGGAAGCCAGTGGAAACATGAATCTGGAGCGTGTTCCGGCCGTGGCTGCCGCCGGTGTGGACGTGATTTCCGTAGGCGCGCTCACCCATTCCGTGCGCAGCATCGACCTCGGATTGGACTGGATCTGATCATGGCCGATACTCCCAACACGTCCAGCGAAGCCGGCGAACTGTATCTCGATGCCGCTGCCACCGAACCGGTGAGCCCGGCCGTTCTCGAAGCCATGACTCCGTTCCTGACCGACGCCTATGCCAATCCGGCCAGCGTGCACCAGCCCGGCAAAACCGCGGCCCGTGCGCTGGACGCGGCACGCGCATCGTTCGCTGCGGCATTGGGAGCCCGGCCAGATGACGTGATCTTCACCTCCGGTGGCACCGAATCGGACAATCTTGCCATCAAAGGCATTGCCATGGCCCGTATGCGGCAGTTGGGATTACAGCCGTTCTATGGACTTGCCGAAGCCGATGGCGAGCAGTTCGGCACCGACCTGGCCGACCCGTCCGCCTCATCGCAGACTGGAGAGCAGACGACAAACCACCGCCCACGCATTATCATCTCCGCCATCGAACACCCGGCCGTGGCCCAATCGGCGGCATGGCTGCATGAATGGTTCGGTTTCGACGTCGTGCATATTCCCGTGGATGCGCAAGCACATCTCGATCTCGACGCGCTGGAACACGAGCTCGACGGCGAGGCGGGGGAGCGCACCACGCTCGTCTCCACCATGCTGGCCAACAACGAGGTCGGCACTGTGGAGCCGGTGGAGGAGTTGGTTCGCATAGCCCATAAGCATGGCGTGCCCATTCATGTGGACGCCGTGCAGGCCGCCGGGCAGATTCCGATTCGTTTCCGCGATTGGGATGTGGATGCTCTATCCGTTTCCGGCCACAAGTTCGGCACGCCCAAAGGCTTGGGCGCGCTGCTGGTACGTGGCCGCACATCCATCGAACCAGTGCTTTCCGGCGGTGGGCAGGAGCGTGGCCTGCGCTCAGGCACACAGAACGTGGCCGGTGCAGTGGCGCTCGCCATCGGGCTCAATGAGTCGAATGCGCGCATGCAGGCGCATTATCGCGAACTGGTTGCCTCCCGTGACATGCTCATTGACGCGGTTCGCCGCGTGGCTCCCCGTGCCGACCTGACCGGCGACCCCGAGCGTCGCCTGCCGGGCCACGCCTCGTTCATCTTCCCCGGCGTCACCGGCGAAGCCCTGCTCGTCGATTTGGATGCACGCGGCATCGCTGCTTCGTCCGGTTCGGCCTGCGCGGTTGGACGTCATGAAATTCCGCCGACTCTGCTGGCTATGGGGCTCGAACCATCCATTGCTAAATCGGCATTGCGTATGACGTTCCGCACACCGTTGACCCGTGAACAAGTCGAACGCATCAGCCTCGCCATCGAAGAGTCCTACACCGACCTCACCCGATATTAACTTGCCCCCGCTACCAGAAAGGAAACGCCGTGAGCACCACCACTTCAGCGCAACCCGCGCAGCTCACCCGCAACGAGCGCCTCGACCGACTGCCGTTCAACAAGGCGCATCGCAAACTCCTCGTCGCCTCCGGCATCGGCTGGGCATTCGACGCCATGGACGTCGGCCTCGTCTCCTTCGTGGTCGCCGCCATCGCCGCCGACCCGCACTTCAACCTCACCCCGACCGAAAAGTCATGGGTACTCTCCATTGGCTTCGTTGGCATGGCCATCGGTGCGGCTCTCGGCGGATTCATCGCCGACCGTGTGGGACGCAAAACCGTGTTCACCGCCACGCTGATCATTTTCGGTATCGCCAACGGCGCCATGGGCCTGTCCTGGTCTCTCGGCATGCTGCTCGGCGCTCGACTGGTCATCGGACTGGGCCTTGGTGCTGAGCTGCCGGTTGCCTCCACACTGGTGTCCGAATTCTCGCCGACCAAGCAGCGTGGCCGTATGACCGTGTTGCTGGAATCCTTCTGGGCCGTCGGCTGGATCATCGCCGCCATGATTGGCTACTTCGTCATCCCGAACACCGGCGACTGGGGCTGGCGCTGGGCCTTGGCCATTGGCGCGCTGCCGTTGCTCTACGCGATCGTCACCCGCGTGCATATCCCCGAATCCGTGCGATTCCTCGAGGCCAAGGGACGCGAGGATGAAGCTGAGAAGGCCGTGCGCTATTTCGAGGAAGCCGGGGGAGTGCAGCCGGTTGCTTCTCCCAAGGGCAAGCCGCTACCGAAGATCAAGACGCGCGAACTGTTCGGCTCCAAGTATCTGGCCCGCACCATCGCCATCTGGGCTACGTGGTTCTTCGTGAACTTCTCCTACTATGGCGCGTTCACGTGGATGCCGTCGCTGCTCGCCGACCAGTTCGGCTCCCTGACCAAGTCGTTCGGCTACACGCTGGCCATCTCCATCGCCCAGCTGCCCGGTTACTTCCTGGCCGCATGGCTCGTGGAGGTCTGGGGCCGCCGCAAGACGCTGAGCATCTTCCTGGCCGTCTCCGCCGTGGCCGCCTTCGCGTTCTCGCAGGCCGGCTCCGTGGCCCTCGTGCTCGTGTTCGGCATGTTGCTGTCCGCTTCCAACCTCGGTGCATGGGGCGTGCTGTACGCCGTGACCCCGGAAATCTACCCGACTCGTTTGCGCGGTGCCGCTGCCGGTGCGGCAGCCGCGGTCGGCCGCACCGCCGCCATCATTGCGCCGCTTCTGATGCCGTGGTTCCTGACCCTGTCCGGCGGCAACAAGGCCGTGGCCTTCATCATCTTCGCGGCCGCCTTCATCCTCGCCTGCATAGCAGCCCTCTGCTTGCCCGAGCGCAAAGGCCTCAATCTCGAAGACTGATTACACTTCAGCCTTCACTACTAAAGTGGCCCACACCAATGTGTGGGCCACTTTTTGTCTTATAGCTCCCGAATGACACGGCAAGAGTTGCCGTATGTCACTGATCAATCGAGGGAACGACGGGTGAGATTGCGCGGTGGTTTTGTGACCAGCCACGCCACCAGCAGTCCGGTTGCCACTACGCCGAATGCCAGCGCCGCCTGCAATCCCCAGATCGGCACGGTTTCCAGCCAATGACCGTCCACGCCGATCCTGCGGTTCCATGCCACATGCAGCCATCCCAACGCCACGCCGGATACCACGCCCACTGGCGCGCCGGCCAGCAGAATCACCGCAGCCTGCGTCAGGCCGTAACGTCTGAGGAATCGGGGTGGCGCGCCCACGGCGACCATCGTGGCCATGTCGCGCTGGGCCTGCGTGCGAGCCAGCAGCAATGAAACGAGCGTGGCCATCAGTGCCAGCAATGCCAACAGGCCAATGGGCACCAATGCCATATTGTCACCCCACGGCAGGCGATTCCCGTCAGTGCTCGTGGATGCCAGCGGCAGATTTTCGATTGCATAAGCTGAGGCCTTCTTTACGGTAACGGGGGAGTTGCCACCGGCGAAGTCTAGATACTCACCCAGATACTGCAATTGTTTGATGCCGAGCGCCTGTGCTGTTGCCGGGCTCATCACCAGCGGGTACGCGCCGCGCACGTAGATGGCCTTGCGCTTCTCGATATGTGTGGCCTGAGATTCGTTTGCAATTGCCGGATTCGGCGAAATGGCCACACGCACCATACCTCCCGCGTCGATTGTGCCGGCATCGCCGACCACCACACCGCCCGCATCGAGCACCTGTGCCGCCTCATCCGCGTTCGGGAAGCCGGACAAACGCATCGCATTGCCATCCATAATGAGATTCACGCCGCGGAAACTCGGCAGTATATTCGAATACGTTGGCTGATGGGATCGGTCTATCGGCACACAACGTATCGGAACGTTTGGATACAGGGCCGAAGCGGCATCCTGGCCCACCCATGTGGACGTGTCCGGTTGCTCTTGGATCGTTGGGTTATCACAAGTGTGACCGGCCGGGAGCAATGCAGCGGCATACATGTAGCCGTGTTCGGCGTTCAACTTGTCGGAATCGACTTCGGTCGTATCATTGAGCTTTGACCATCGCTTGACATCCTCGGTGTACACCGGGTAATGAGCGCGTATCGGTGTCTCTTTGCCAAGCCGGCGTATCGCATCCGACACCACAGCACGGTCGAACTCATTGCTGACATGCACGTCGGCCCCAATGGCCATCCCCGACGGTCCATGCGTCATCGTCATCGTGGAATTTCGCTGGTCCGCCACCATGGAGCCGGTGATTACCAGTGTGTACGAGGCGATGCACATGGTAATCAGCACCGCGCATGCCGCCGGAACGAACCGTCGATGATGCTCGGCTGCATCCCTGAGTGCCAGGCGTGCGCCGATGTTCAGTTGGGAACTCGCTTTGCCGCACCACCGTGCAAAAGTGCGAATCGACAACGCAAGCCCTATGACAGCCAACAAAATCGTGGCAACAAGCAGAGCCATATGCGCTTCGGTTCCGGCCGGAACCGCGCCCGGATTGTGATCGGCCAGCGTGGGCAATGGCAATGTCAGACTGAGCGCGGCGCATACGATGGCGGCCAAGACCAGAATCGGACCAACCGCGACACGGAGCAGTCTCAAAGGATTACGGCGAAGCTTCGTATCCACGCCATTCGCGGATTCACCGTAGCCGATTTCCTCTCTTGTCGGGCGATCTTTCAACGCATCGACTGGATGCATACGCGCCACATGCCGAGCCGGCGCAATCGTCGCGGCAAATCCAATGATGATTGCCGTGACAATACCCATCGGCAGCGAGCTCCACGAGAATCCGTGCAGGATCTCCAGCGGCGTGGATCCGCGCAATGCACCTATCGCAGGGCCGGCCGCCAAGGTAAGCGCGAATCCCAATGCCGAGCCCAGCACGCCACCGATGGCGCCGATAACGAGACCTTGCGAGGAAATGATTCGACTGAGGTCACGTGGTGCAGCACCGGATGCGGCCGCGAGCCCAAGCACACGACGTGACTGATCTGCCGACACCGTAAACGCGGGCGTGACCAGAAACAGTACCAGCAACATACCCACCAGCATGGTGATGACCACAGTGACCATGTGGTTCAACATGGTAGCCGCATCGATCTGTATCGGGTAGAGCTGCGATGCGGGCGGATAGCCGTCAGTCAGCACATGGCGGGAAATGACGATGGCCTGCAACAGGTTCATGCTGCGGGTGTGCGCCCACGTGACCGGCTCTGGACCGACCACCAAATAATGGCCATCCACGCCGACGCCATCAGATTCCAATATGGCTGACATCCAGCCTTCCAAGCCCCATGCCGCGGCTTCGGATTCATCGGTCAGCCCGCTGACTGTCCAAGCACGCTGAGTGTCGGCCACCGCCTCGCCGATGCGCCCGTCCAGGCTCATCCAGCCATCGAACGGCGGAGCGACGAACGTCACCGTGCTACCGAGAGAAGCGCCGAGATTATCCGCCAATGTGCGGCTGATGACAATCTGCGTATTATTCTGCGGCGCCGAACCCTTGACCAGCTTCGGCAACATTCGTTGCAATGCCTCAGGTGAAGCCTCGGTCATGGTCGCGGTGGAGGCCGCGTTCAGATCAATGTCGTTCCCGCTTTTCACGTCGATCCCAGCCTTGGTCTGTTCGCCGGGTTGCAACGCGGTGCCGGTGATGGCGATGAGTTCGGGCGACTGCCAATACGGGAGCAGCCGATCCTGTTGCGGCAGAATCTTCGCAAGCTCGGCGGCCGAGGCCGGCTGCTGGGAGGGATCGTCCTGCCACGTGCCGCCGCTTTCGGGTGACTGCCGGAACGGTTGGCCGGTGCGGGGCCTGGCGGTGGCGGTGATGACCGCCTGCGTATCAGCCGGGATTGTCGCCAGCGCACGCGATCTGGTGGGCGGTATGGTGGTGGTCATACCGATGGAGGCCACCATTGCGGCGATTGGCAGCATTACCAGCAGCAAGGACAGTAGGGTGCGGGCCTTGTGCCGTAGTGCGTCGCGCCAGCCGAGTCGCAGCGCGGCCCGATACCGGTTGCAACGTGCGCCAAGGCTTGGCCTAGCGGCATGGGGAATTTGGGCAGAGCGACCGACGGTGGCATTGGCAAGATTATTGAGGGCTGCGCGTGCCATCATGCTCCCCTTTCCTCAAGGTTGAGCAAATCATCCATATTGCTGGAGCCGGTTTCATCGATGATACGGCCGTCCTTCAAAAACACCGTGCGGTCGGCCCAGGCGGCGAAGCGAGGCTCATGAGTGACCAGCAGTACGGCCGCGCCGCGATCTGCGCGGGTGCGCAACACTTCGAGAATCGTCATGCCGGCATTGGAATCCAGAGCTCCGGTCGGCTCGTCGGCCAGTAGTAGACGGCGTGGGCCGACCAGTGCGCGGGCAATCGCCACACGTTGCGCCTGGCCGCCGGACATGTCTTCAGGTCGGCGATCAGCCATATCGGCTACCCCCACTTCATTGAGGGATTGCATCGCGGCCTCACGTGCCTTGCGGGGATTCCAGCCATCCAATTCCAAGGGGAACGACACGTTCTCGGCTGCGCTCAGGGAAGGCAGCAGATTGAAATCCTGAAACACGTAGCCTATCGATTTGCGGCGGATGGCCGCGCGTTCGGCCACTGACAGTGTGGCCAGATCGCGGCCTTCGACCAGCACGTGCCCCTGCGTGGGCACATCGAGCCCGCCCGCAAGATTGAGCAAAGTGGATTTGCCGGAACCACTGGGGCCCATGATGGCCACGAATTCACCCGGGCGAAGCGTGAGATTGGCGTGACTGAGTGCGGTGACACGACGTGCATCTTTGCCGTGAACGCGAGTGACGTCGTGTAATTCCAGCGCGCATGGGGAAGATTGCGGGAGAGAAGAAAGAACGGGAGAAGTCATGATGTGCTCCTATGCACTATTGAATGGTGGCGGTGAGTGCGGCTGAGCTTGCCGTGAGAGGTGCCGAAACGGGGTACTGTGCCAGTTGTGCTCGCAGCTGGGTCTCATCCACGGTATCGAGCCAGCGCAATTCCGCTTCAGTGATGAAAATATGGTGGTCGAGTACTAGACGTGTGGCGAGTTCGGTGGGCGGTGTTTGCCGGCGCAGTCGGGTGATGTCGTGCAGCAGTTGCTGCAAAGCGTGGCGTTGGTGTTGGATGAGTTCGGAAACATCGAGGCCGGGTATTTCCACGGCGACGGCCAGCTTCATCACCAGTTCGTCGCGTCCGCGTTGTTCCGGGGTAATGGGGGAGCGCCACCATCGGTCAAGCTCTTGGGCGCCGGAATTGGTCAATCGCCATAATGGTGCGGCCGCTGCGGTGCCGACATCATTGGATCCGCTAGTAGTCGGCGCGGTCTCTTCAATCAGTCCGTCGCGGTTCAACCGCTGCAGCGTAGTGGAAACTTGCCCCATATTGAGCGGCCAAGTCAGACCGATGGTGCGGTCGAAGTCCTTCTTAAGCTGATAGGCGCTGGCCGGGCCTCGCTCCAACAGTGCTAATAGCGCTTCTCTGATTGCCATACCGCATCCCCTTTGCATAGACGGTTTGCCTTGGGCGAAGGTTACTGAGTAACTATCGTTGGATATTAGGTTACTCAGTAACTACCCATGACGATGCTGTACTCAGGGATGATTCAGGGGAGATTCAGGGATACATTCAGGGATGCACTTGGCGCCCCCTCAGTTGCCCACGGCGACAGCTCCCCTCAGGGAGGGGAGTCGAGAGTGTGGAATACAACAAGTCTCGCAAGCCAGATGACATGTGACTAATTCTCAGAAAGCCGGGCCCGTTGTGTGTCAAGGTGTGCCAGTAACATCGTGACGGTTTGTGTGTAGGTACAGGTAGATATCCAAGAGCAAGTACTCGAGAACGCAAGTACCGAACGATTACGCAAGAAAATCAGTATTAAGAGAGGTTTCGATGGCGGTTCGTGGAGATATCCGTAATGTGGCGATTGTGGCTCACGTCGATCACGGCAAGACCACCCTGGTCAATGCCATGCTTCAGCAGTCCCACGTGTTTAGCGAGCGTGAGGAAGTGCCGGATCGTGTGATGGATTCCAACGATCTGGAACGCGAGAAGGGCATCACCATCCTCGCCAAGAACACGGCAGTGGAATACACCGGCCCGCTGGCTGCCAAGTACGGCCACCCGGAGGGCATCACCCTCAATATCATCGATACCCCCGGCCACGCCGATTTCGGTGGCGAGGTCGAGCGCGGTATCTCCATGGTCGACGGCGTCGTGCTGCTCGTGGACGCCTCCGAAGGCCCGCTGCCGCAGACCCGTTTCGTGCTGCGTAAGGCACTCGAAGCCAAGCTGCCGGTCATCCTGTGCGTGAACAAGGTGGACCGCCCTGACGCCCGTATCGAAGAGGTCGTCGGCGAAACCTCCGACCTGCTGCTCGGCCTGGCCGACGATGTGCAGCACGAGGGCATCGACCTGAATCTCGACCAGCTGCTCGAAATGCCGGTCATCTACTGCGCCGCCAAGGCCGGTTACGCCTCCACCAACCAGCCCGCCGACGGAGGCCTGCCGGACAACGACAACCTTGAGCCGCTGTTCGAAGCCATCATCTCCACCATTCCGGCTCCGGAATATGAAGAGGGTGCTCCGCTGCAGGCTCACGTGGCCAACATCGACTCCTCCGACTTCCTCGGCCGACTCGGCCTGGTCCGTATCTACAACGGCACCCTTGAGAAGGGCAAGACCTATGGTCTGTCCCGTGTGGATGGCTCTCTCGAGAACTTCCGCGTCTCCGAACTGCTGCGCACCCAGGGCCTTGACCGTATCCCGGTCGAGTCCGCAGGCCCCGGCGACATTGTGGCCGTCGCCGGCGTCAACGACATCATGATCGGCGAGACCATCGTTGACCCCAACGATCCGAAGCCGCTGCCGCTCATCCACGTCGATGACCCGGCCATCTCCATGACCTTCGGCACCAACGATTCCCCGCTGGCCGGCACCGAAGGCAAGGATCACAAGCTCACCGCCCGCATGATCAAGGATCGCCTTGACCGCGAGCTCATCGGTAACGTGTCCATCAAGGTGCTGCCCACCGATCGCCCCGACGCTTGGGAAGTCCAGGGCCGTGGTGAGCTGGCGCTGGCCGTGCTCGCCGAGCAGATGCGCCGCGAAGGCTACGAGCTGACCGTCGGCCGTCCCCAGGTGGTCACCAAGAAGATCGACGGTGTGGTCAACGAGCCGATGGAAAACACCACCATCGACGTGCCGGAAGAGTACATGGGTACCGTCACCCAGCTCATGGCAGACCGCAAGGGCCGCATGGACGGCATGACCAACCACGGCTCCGGCTGGGTTCGTCTGCAGTTCACCGTGCCGTCCCGCGGTCTGATCGGCTTCCGTACTGCACTGTTGTCCGCCACTCGCGGTACCGGCATCTCCTCCTCCCTGTCCGCCGGCTATGCGCCGTGGGCTGGCGAGATCACCATCCGCCAGAACGGTTCCATGGTTTCCGATCGTCAGGGTGTGGCCACCCCGTACGCCATGCAGCGTCTGCAGGCCCGTGGCAACTTCTTCGTCGAGCCGCAGTCTCCGGTGTACGAGGGCCAGGTCGTGGGCGTGAACAACAAGCCCGACGAGCTGGATGTGAACATTACGCTGGCCAAGCACATGACCAACATGCGTTCCGCCACCGCCGACGTGCTTGAAACCCTGACCCCGCCGATCAAGATGAGCCTCGAGGAGTCCCTGGACTTCGCCAACGAGGACGAGTGCGTGGAAGTCACCCCTGAGTCCATCCGCGTGCGCAAGATCAT
>CXUZ01000062.1_pt1 | contig 12331 bp, 10 predicted proteins | sample 941031 | NCBI WGS metagenome assembly CXUZ01 (sample SAMEA3493515, study PRJEB9703) | human gut metagenome | biome: ENVO:mammalia-associated habitat; material: ENVO:feces | place: Bangladesh | collected 2010-01-06 | reverse complement strand
GGCCAGTCGAAAGGCATCATGCCGTTGCTCGCCGCGCGCGTCGCCAAGCGTACCGGTCGGCCGGTGGCCTGGCGTACGGTCGGCAAGCTCGGCGCGACCGCCCGGCGCGTGCACTACCGGATGATTGGCGATATCAACGACCGGCCGGACGTGCTGATCGTGTGCGTGGGCAGCAACGACATGCTCGCCGGACGTTCGGTGCGTGAATGGGCCGCTGACATCACCCCGGTGCTGGACGCGGCCAAGAACAAGGCCGGCAAGGTGGTGCACTCTTTTGCTGGTCACTCCATCCACCACTGCCGCGAAACCATCGGTGATGATCAGCCCGTCCTCATTGAGCGACTGGTCAGACCTCTTGCCTTGGCAGTGCTGTTCTATGATGTGCATAGCGATTTTCGATTCCATGGCTGTCAGAACGCTTAAAGGCGTCTACTGGCTCATTATGATGGCAGCAGTGACATGCGGATATGGGGGGCCGCTGTCTAAATGAAAGTGCAACACCCTTTAGATTGGAGATTGTCCAGATAACCAGTGAAAGGGTGTTGCACTTTCATTTAGACAGCGGGGGGACGATTGAGAAGTCATAATTCCGTTACACTGGCAAGGACAAGGAACTAAGGTATGCGAGGATTATCGGTATTGAGCAGGGCGTTGCGATGGGCGTTGGTGGGTATGACGTTTTCGATGCTGTCCAACGCGATTTTCGAGGGGTCGGTGATTCCTTCGATTCTGATCGTCGGACTGCCGGCATGGGTGATCGCGTTTCGCAAGACGTTCAATCTGGTCATCGACTTCGCTTCTCCGATATCCGCATGGATCGTGCAGCGGTTCGGCTCGTTCCGTTCGCTTGCGACCACGGAGGGCGTGGAAGGCGTACTGTGCCTGGCGGTCGCGCTGGTGCCCAATGGTTGGACGTATTGGAAGTGGCTGCTGCTGGCCCTGTCATGCCTGCTGCTGATGACCGGGCAGGTCATCGACGTGGCCTCCGAAGTGTTCGAGGTGGATGCGGCCGGCGACGACGATGACATGCTCGTCAAGTACAGCGGCTACGTCGCCGTGATTGCCAGCGTGGCCGGTACGTTGCTGGGCCAGGTTGCCGGATCGGCCTTGGCCAACGCCTCCATCATGGCCATGCTGCTCACCTCGTCGGCACTGTCATTTGCCTGCGCGCTGACGCGATTCCGCACCCGCGAGTTCATGCCGGGATTCGGCAACGATGGTGCGGGCGGCGATGACGGCGACGGCTCCGCCGACGAATCCACGGTGGCCGACACGTCACACGCGCCGCAGCGCACTCCGGTCACCCGCTTGACCCGGGTCAGACTGCTGATCGCATCGCTGCTGCTTGCGCTGATTCCGTCGCTGTGGGCAAGCTATGCATTGTTGGGCATCGGCTCCCGGTACGGCAGCGATATGCTGACCGTGGTCTACGCATTCGGCGGCGTGGGCAGCATCATCGGATCGTTTGTCTACATGCGGCTCTCCGCAAAACTCGGCATGCGCGCCGTGTCCGCCATCGGGGCAATCGCCACGGCGATTTCCCTTGCCGCCGTACTGGTTCCCGAGTTTGCCGCGGTGTGCGTCGGATGGCTCATCAACAACCTCGGCTATGGCCTGCTGGCGCATGGCGTGATCGTATCGCGACAACTGCTGCTGAGCGGTGGTGACCTGGCCAAATTCAGCGGCCGTGCCAGGTTCGCGTATGCGATCGGCGGTGCCGTCGGCACGTGGGGCGGCTGGCTCGGCTCCGCCCACTGGCAGATACTCGCCGTCGTTGCCCTGGTACTGTGCGCCGGACTCATCCCGTTGCTCAAGGCCATGCCTGGCCCGGTACGGCACTGAGGTGACGGATGGGGCCGGCTGGCATCTCGTGCGCCGGGCATTTTTCGGCAGATTTTGCCGTGCTGATGTACGCAGGTGTTGACGTTCGGCGAGGTTCCCAACCACATTGCTGTGTGATTGATGCCGCTCGATAGGCATGTCAGCCCGGACACACCACGGCGATGCCGAATGGGCGACGGGCCGACGGCCCGCATCATCGCAGCAACCGGGTTTTGCCATCCTTGACGAGCAAGGCCTGCCGGTTGGTGAGGGGCTTGAGACTGAGATCGGCGCCATGCCGGTCGAGAATGCGTTGTGCGGCGTGACCCATGGCCGCTGCATGATGGTGGGGGACCACGTGGAAATCGGCCAGGCCCAATCCTGTGTAATCGGTGAGATCGGGGGCTTTGTCCGTGCGATCCATGAGCTTGATGTAGCCGATGTCGGGCGCCGTGATGACCGAGCCTGCGGACTCGCCGATGTACGGCGTGCCGGCGCGCACCTGATTGATGATGGCCCGGTCGGCACCGGTGCGGCGCAACTCCTGCAAGAGAAAGAACGTGTTGCCGCCGCCCACATAGATGCAATCAGCCTCGGTGATTTTGTGGGTGATGTCCTCGGCGGAGTCGCTCGGCATGTTTTCCACATCCAGTTGTTCGACCTCGAAGCCGAGCCGTTGTAGCGCGTGTTTGCTCAATGCCGTATGAGCCGGTCCCCACGGTTCCACAGCGCTCGCCGTTGGAATGAAGACGACCCGTTTGCCCTGTGACCGCGGCTCGATTTCATGCACGGTGGGCGAGACGTTATGGAACATCGAAGTCAGCAGCATCGTAACCATAATCGCCTTCCTCACACATCGACTATGCGGCAGTGTAAGTCCTGAATATGTGGAAACAGCTATGCGTTCGCTGCGGGTATATCCGAATTGATCAGCGCGACTCGACCAGCGCGATGCCGGCCGCCGTCATCTGTTTGCGGGCCGCGACACCGAGCTCCTCGCTGACCGGTACGGTCAGGTCCTCGAACACGGTGACCTCGAAACCGAGCTTCCTGGCATCGAGCGCGGTGTCCTTGACGCAATGCGATTCGGCGATGCCCACCACATCCACGCGACTCACGCCGGCGGTCTTCAGCGCATCGGCCAGCGTCTTTCCGGCGGACTGTGCGTAATCGACCTCCTCGCGGGTCTGGATACGGTCAGTATTGTCCTCTATGCCCTCAAAGCCGGAGTATGCCGCCGAATATTGGCCCTTCTTGAAATGATGCTCGACGCCCAGCGCCTTGATCGCCGGATGCAGTTCGGCGTTCGACGTACCGGCCGCGCCATGCTTCGGCCATGTATCCACGAAATCCGGCTCAGCCGACCAGTGCGCGCCCGGCTCGATATGCCAGTCCTGTGTGGTCGCGATATACGCGTACTCGCCGCGGTGTGCGTTCACGTAATCGGCGATACGTTCGGCGACCGCGTTGCCGCCCTCAACGCCCAGCTCGCCGCCCTCGCAAAATGTCGGCTGCACATCCACCACAATCAAAGCCTTGCTCATACATTCCCCATTTCTTTTGAATAGGCCTGTAATGTGCTTTTATCTTAGTGGTTTATTGCTGAATAGGGGAGTGCCGGATTCGTCAAAAGTTAGACGTTTGATTGCCTGATTAGACCAACGTGACGATGATGGTCTGCTCGACGGTTTCGGTTCCTGTCCAAACACCATCTTTGCGATTCCATTCCATGCCGTTCGCATGCAATGCGTCGATGCCGTATTGGCGGGCGTGCGTGACCAGCCAGCCCGTAACTTGCCAGCACAGGCGATTATGGTCGTCTGCGGACAGGCCGTCGGGCAGAGCCACGGTGATTGTCGTACCGTTTGATGAATTATTACCGTTTCCCTCGGCAGTTGCAGGCGCAGTAGCGGCGGTAACACTCGGATAGGCAACAGGAAGCGCAGCGATAAGCCCATCGGCATCCGACGATGTTGCCGGCTCCAGCGCGCATGAAATAGTCGCTCCGAATTCACCGGTCAGTCCCGCAGCCCAAGCGTGTGCCATGGCGTCCCATGTGGCGTACAGATCCGGGTATCCTGAACGCTGCACTTCCTGGGCCGCGTCCTCGATGGGAATCGTCTCCCAGTCCGGCACCTGCATCAGATGGTCGTAGAAGATGTTCGTGGCATACGTCATGTCGGACACCTGTTCCACGGTTCCCCAACCTTGGCTCGGCCGCTGTTGGAAGAGTCCGATGGAATCCAGATCACCATAGGAAAGGTTCGTGATTCGCGATTCCTGCATGGCCGTGGCGATGGCCACCGTCGCCGCATGATCCGGCAGTCCGCGATTGATGGCGATGTTGGCGATGAGCTCCGCGTTCTGGGCCTGTTCCGGCATGAGAGAATAGCTTGGGCCGTCGGCTAGTTTCGCCGAGCAATAGGCGTCGTCGGAGGCGCGGGAAGGGGTGCCGGAGGAAAAGAAAATGCGTGGCAGATAGATGAGCGCGGCCAGAATCGCGACGATGACGCAAGCGACGATAAACACCAGCACCCATCTGCCGCCCGAGCGGCGACGAGCCCGGTATCGCGTTCGCCGAACCATCTCGCCTCCTTCCGGGCCTTATCGGTCTTCGCCTGATTGCGCGTCTGTGTCATATCGTCACGTCAATCTGATCACCACCAGTCAGAGTGTCATATCTGCCTGATGAATGCTCATAGCACCGATGACTTTGCCATAATTCTTCACGCCTTTTGACTCTCGCACAAGCCGAACCGAGAAGGATGTTCCAATGTCCGTGTTTCAGCGTGGCCAAGATTGATAATCTGGGTTGCAATCGTCTATTTCCGCTTCGAGGGGCTGATTCGCCATTTCCAGAACATCTACTTCCGTTTCAAGGGGCGGATGGTTAAGTAGACAGATCATGAAAATGGCGGGATGGCGTTGTCGTTACGCCGTTTCTACTTTTGGTTTGAGCTTCGACCAGCCCCTCGAAGTGGAAGTAGATGTTCCCGGATAACAGAATCAGCCCCTTGAAACCGAGAATGCCGTTCGAAACTGTTTCGGCGGCGAAGGAACCGTAGGCGCTATTGTGTGAAATACACCCAGTCCCGGTTTGAGAAAGGAACGTATGGTACAGCCGCAGCCGTATTACGCCATCGAGGGCAATGATAATGGATTGTCCGTCGTGTTTGTGCATGGCATGGGTGTGGACCATCGTTCGCTGATGATGCTCGATGAAGCATTCGACGGCAATGATTCGATTCGCCGCATATATCTGGACCTGCCCGGCTTTGGGCGTACGCCGGCACTGCCCGAGAATGCCTGTGGACTGCCGGAAATGGCTGATTGGCTGCAAACGGTCATTGACGGCCTTGTCGGCAAAGCAACCTCATTCGCCATGGTCGGCAACTCGATGGGCGGTGCGCTTGTACGTGAAGTATTGGCGCGCGAACCTCGCCGAGTGGCCGGCATGGCGCTGATCGCGCCGGTTGTGGACCCGCAGCATGCCGGCCGGCATGTGGCCGAACACGTGGTTGCGAATCCCAATCCCAGGCTGACGCACTCCCTGCCACAGGAACAGGTGTTCGACTTCATTACCATGGGCGTCAACCAGTCATTCGACGCGTGGCGGCGCTACCAACGGTTCATCCTGCCCGGCGTGGCGTTGTGCGACCGTGCGGCATGCGAACGACTGGATCAGCGTTATTGGCTGGCCGATAATCCCGAGGAAATGCTCGGCACATATGCGGGTCCGGTGCTCATCGTCACCGGCAAGCAAGACCAGATCGTCGGATACGAAGACCAGCAAGCCCTGTTGCCGCACTATCCCAACGCCACCTTCGTGACGTTAGACAATGCCGGTCACAACACGCACATCGACCAACCCGAAGCCGTCGTAGCTCTCGTGCGCGAATGGGTGGCGCGCCTGCATGTCTGAGCAACTGCTCATCCGGGCATCTGAGCATAAAACTTGTAGCTATCTCCTTTGACAGCAGATAGCATTCCGTAAATGGGCGAATGTACCTCTCTGAAAGCAGTTAGCTATGTAAAAATAATGCGGTGGTTATCGGTCGCTGTCCTCCCATTCGAGAATGTCGCCGGGCTGGCAGTCGAGGGCCTTGCAAAGCGCATCCAGCGTGGTAAAGCGAACGGCTTTGGCACGTCCGTTCTTCAGAATGGACACATTGGCGGGGGTGATGCCGATTTGCTCGGCGAGCTCGCCGAGCCCGATCTTGCGCTTGGCCATCATGACGTCGAGATTGATGCGAATCGTCATATCAGATCACCTGCTCGAGCTCGCTGGACTGGTCGGTGGCGGCGCGCAGCAGGCTCTTCATCACAATCATCAGCAGCATGAATCCGATTTCGGCGAGAACCGCCACACCAAGCACCAAGGCGATGGTGTAGTAATCCATGGCCTGCATGGTCGCATCATGCCAGCCGGAGATAAGAAAACACGCAGATACGAGAACGGTCAGCGCAGTGGCGATCGCCGCGCAGCCGAGCACCCAGTTCACGCAGGGCATGGCCTTGGCGGTGAACACCGTGCCGGAGCCGGATAGCGAAAGCAGCCGCCAGACGGCCGCAAACGCTATCTCGACGCATACCAGGAACAGTATGCCCATGATGAGGTATGGCCAGCGCATCGCCGCCTGGCTGGAGTACAGGCCGGCCATCGCCTTGCTCAGTATGGGCGCGGCGAACGTCCAGAGGCAGGCCAGCCAGACCAGCGCGATGATGACCTTCAATCCAAGCAGGACCCACTTGTTCATGTAGCGCTTCATGAGACGATCCTTTGCATCGAATATTTCGAATAACGATAATGATATATCGAAAAACGATATGATTGGCAACGTGGTTTTGTGAAGATTGCGATGGCGCAGCAATGCGAGCGGGAAAGCCCGTATGCTTGTTCGTTCGCTGGATTCCCGCATAACACATGTGCCCGCAAACCGAAATGGTTGCGGGCACATGTGAAAAGATCCGGCGGTCGTCACTCGGCGTCGGCCGGTGTCTCCTTGGGCGCGGAGAGGAAATGCTCCTCACTGGGCAGCACGGCGTTCAGGATCACGGCCACCACGAACGCCACGGCGATGCAGTTCGAGGCGAAAATCTGCTGGAACAGGGCCGGGAACTGCGCGAAGATGTCGCTTACCTGCGTGAAGCCGATGCCGATGGTCAGCGAGAGCGCCGCAATCGTGATATTGCGCTGTGTGAAGCCCGCTTCGGCAATCATCTGGAAGCCGGAAAGAATGATATTGCCGAACATCATGATGGTGCAGCCGCCGAGCACCGCCTGCGGCAGCGAGTTGAACACCTCGGCGATGGCCGGCACGAAGCTCGCTAAAATCAGGATTACGCCACCGGAAAGAATGACCTTACGATTGACAACCTTGGTCATGGCCACGAGTCCGATGTTCTGCGCGAAGGAGGTCAGCGGCAGGCAGCCGAACAGGCCGGAGACGGTGGAGATAAGGCCGTCACCGGCGATGGCGCCAGCAGTCTCGCGTTCGGTCGGCGTACGGTTCAGACCCACTTTGGTCAGCGCGGCGGTGTCGCCCAGCACCTCAACAGAGGAGACGACATAGAGCAGGCCGATGGAGATGATCGAACCCCAGTCGAACTCGGGCTTGAATGGCATGATCTGCGGCACGGACACAATGGCAAGGTTCTGGAAACCGGAGAAATCGACCTTGCCCATGCAGATGGCCACCACGTAACCGACCACCAGACCGAATAGCACGGACAGCTGCTTGGCCGTGCCCTTCATCAACAGCTGGAATGCCAAGCAGGCGACCAAAGATATAAGCCCGAGCGTCAGATTTTGCCAGTTGCCGAAATCCTTGGCGCCGCTGCCGCCGCCGAAGCTCGTGGCGCCCACGTTGAGCAGGGAGAAACCAATGGAGGTGACCACGATGGCGGAGACGATTGGCGGCACGAACCGACGCCAATATTTGGCCGTCAAGCCCAGCACGAGTTCCAGCAGACCGCCGACCATCACCGCGCCGACCACCGCGCCATAGCCCTTGTCCGCGCAAATCGCCACGGCGGCCGCCACGTAGGTGAAGGAGATGCCGGTGACCATCGGTAGCCGGGAGCCGATGAGCCACGCGCCATACAGTTGCAGACAGGTACCGAGACCTGCCACCAGCAGACCGGACTGAATGATTGTGGCCGACTGGGCCGGCGTCATCTTCGCGGCGGATGCGACGATGAAGATCGGGGCAAGGTTGGCCACGAACATGGCCATCACATGCTGCAGGCCGAACGGAATGCCCTTCCAGAAGGATACGGGCGCGTCCAGCGAGGACAATGCCTCAAATGATATGGAATTCTTGGTTTTCTTCTCTGACATGATTCTCTTTTCTCTGTTCCCTTTTTGTTTGCTCCCGCTGGCGGGAGCTGGCGGCGTAGCCGACTGAGGGTGGTCTGCGGTCAAGATGAACCACCCTCAGTCACTGTCGTGACAGCTCCCGCCAGCGGGAGCGGGCAATAGTCCTCAGTGCCTAAAGGTGATCTCGCCGGTTCCGGGATCCATGGATTCGACAATGGCCAACGAATCTACGTCGTAACCATCGGCGCGCAGCGCGTCGCCGCCGCCCTGGAAGCCCTTCTCCACGGCGATACCAATGCCCTCGACCGTGGCGCCGGCCGCCTTGCACAGATCAATCAGGCCGCGCAGCGCCTTGCCGTTGGCCAGGAAATCGTCGATCAGCAGCACATGGTCGCCCGCATTCAGATACTTCTTGGCCACGATCACCGGAAATTCCTTCTGCTTGGTGAAGGAATACACGGTGGTGGTGTACTGGTCGCCGTCCAGATTGATGGACTGCGCTTTCTTGGCGAACACCACCGGCACATTGCCGAAATGCTGGGCGGCCACGCATGCGATGCCAATGCCGGACGCTTCGATGGTCAGAATTTTGGTGATGTGCTTGCCGGCGAAATGCTTGGCCCACGCGGCTCCCATACGGTCGAACAGACGTACGTCGCACTGGTGGTTCAGGAACGCGTCCACCTTGAGCACGTCACCTGCCTTTACCGTTCCCTCGCTCTGGATTCGTTCCTCAAGTTCCTGCATCGGACCTCCTGTCATCGTGTGCCACAACCGATATGGATGATATGGATATCTGCAAGTGTACGTTGTCCGATGCGAGGGGCGGTGCGGCGGCGGTTCTTCGCCACATGATGAGCCGGCTGCCGGAACACCAGGAGCCCGTGACAATTCGGGTGCCAGACGCCCACCCCCGAGCCGGTTCTTCAGCTGCCGCTGACCCGTGCATGTGGTAAACATGATTGTCGCGATTCAAAGGGAGGCAACAGTGTACGACGAGCCGGAAGTCATCGCCCGCAGCGCGCAGGAACTCGTAGGCGACCTGAACCCGCAGCAGGCCGAAGCCGTGCAATACCGCGGCCAGGCGCTACTGATCGGAGCCGGCGCCGGTTCCGGCAAAACCCGAGTCCTCACCCGACGCGTCGCATGGATCCTGAGCCAGTTCGGCGCATGGCCCAGCCAGATTCTGGCCATCACCTTCACCAACAAGGCCGCCGCCGAGATGCGTGAACGACTCGGCTTGCTGATTGGCCCGGTGGCCCAGCGTATGTGGGTCTCCACCTTCCACTCCGCCTGCGTGCACATCCTGCGCCGCGACGGCAAATCCATCGGCCTCAAATCCGGCTTCTCCATCTACGATTCCGCCGACTCCGAGCGACTCGTCAAGATCATCGCCACCGAATTCAACCTCGATATCAAGCGCTACACCCCGCGTTCGATCCTCGGCCACATCTCCGACCTGAAAAACAACCTGACCGGCTGGAAGGAAAACCTCGCCGTCCATGCGCCCGACTTCACGCCCGGCCAGCGCGGCTACCAGTTCGGCGCAGTGGGTGACCTTGAAGCCATCTACGCGGTGATATACGCCGAATACGAGCACAGGCTCGCCCTGGCCAACGCCGTCGACTTCGATGATCTGATTGGGCGCACGGTCGAACTGCTGCGTACCGACCCGGCCGTCGCCGAGTACTACCATCACCGTTTCCGCTACATTCTGGTCGACGAGTATCAGGACACCAACCACGCCCAGTATGTGCTCGTACGCGAGCTGGCCGGCGTGGACACAGGGGAGAAGGCCATTCCGGGCGCGCCGAACGCCGGCAAGGCGGGCCCTGCTTGGATCACCGTCGTGGGCGATTCCGACCAGTCCATCTATGCCTTCCGCGGCGCCGACATCCGCAACATCCAGGATTTCGAACAGGACTTCCCGAACGCCAAGACCATCATGCTCGAACAGAACTATCGTTCGACGCAGACCATTTTGGACGCGGCCAACGCGGTGATCAGCAACAACGAGGGACGCAAGCCCAAGAAACTGTGGACAGCACTCGGCAAAGGCGAGCCAATCGTCGGCTACGCGGCGGATAACGCCCAGCAGGAGGCCCAGTGGGTGGCCACCGAAATCGCCCGACTGCACGCCGAAGAAGATATCGCCTACTCTGACATGGCGATTATGTATCGCGCCAACGCGCAGTCCCGCTCGCTCGAAGAGGCGTTAATCAACGCAGGGCTGCCGTACCAGCTCGTCGGCGGCACCAAGTTCTACGAACGCCGTGAAATCAAGGACGCGCTGGCCTACCTGCAGGCGCTGGTCAACCCGGATGATGACGTGAACCTGCGTCGAATTTTGAACGTGCCCAAGCGCGGGCTCGGCGATCGTGCCGAGGGCATCCTGCTCGCCTATGCGCGCGAACGTGGCACCAGCTTCTTCTATGCACTCATGCATTTGGATGAAATTCAGGACGTGCCCACACGTACCGCCACGCAGCTCAAAGCCTTCCGTGATTTGATGGGTGAGCTCTCGCAATTCACGCGAGCACATGACGCCAAGCCCAGCGAGATTGTGGCCGAGGTGCTGGAGAAGTCCGGCTTGCGTGCAGAGCTGGAAAAGTCCGTGGACCCGCAGGACGCCTCCCGTTTGGAAAACCTCTCCCAGCTGCAGTCCACCGCAGCCGAGTTCGAGCAGAACACGCCCGATGCCACGCTATCCGCATTCCTGGAGACCACCGCGCTCGTGGCCGATTCCGACCAGCTGCCCGGCGAGGCGGAGGATTCCGGCAAAGTGACGCTGATGACCTTGCACACGGCCAAGGGCCTCGAATATCCGGTGGTATTCCTGACCGGCATGGAACAGGGCACGTTCCCACACTCGCGCTCGATGGAAGACACCACCGAGCTGCAGGAGGAACGCCGACTTGCCTATGTGGGCATCACCCGCGCCAAGCAGCGCCTGTATGTCACGCGCGCAGCCGTACGCTCCCAGTGGGGGCAGGCCGCCGATATGATGCCCAGCCAGTTCCTCGACGAGATTCCGGATTCGCTCATCGATTGGAAACGCCGCGAGGCCGGCGTGGAACGCATGCGCGCCAACTGGGAATCCGATGGATTCGCCGACGATTACGGCGGCTGGGATGATGACGATTTTGGCGGTACGACGTTCGGTGGGTCCTCGACATTCGGCTCTCGCGGTTCGGGTTCGTCGTATGGCTCGAGATCTCATTACGGCTCGTCAAGCTATGGGTCTGGCTCGTCCTATGGCTCCCGCTCGGGCGGTTCATCGTATGGCTCACGTTCCGGCTCCTCCTACGGTTCCCGCTCGCGCTCGGGCTCGTCCTATGGTTCGGGTTCCGGCTCTTCATATGGTTCTCGTTCCCGTTCCAGTTCGGCGTCCGGCGGCACTCGTGGCGGCAAGGTCACTACGCGCCACACCACGCCGAAGTCCGGTTCCGCCGGATCTTCCATGCCAAGTTCCAAGCTCGCTAAAGATAATGGACTGAATATCTCTGACTTTGCTGTGGGCGACATGATCAGCCACGATCAGTACGGTCTCGGCAAGGTCACCGACGCGCAGGACAAGGGCCGCAATTCGGTCATCACCGTGGACTTCGGGTCAGCCGGCGTCAAACGCCTCATGCTCCGTGTGGCACCGATCGAAAAGCTGTGAGCTGAAAGCTCATACCAGATAATTTCATAAAAAACAAGACTTGTGTTCCTCATCACACTGTGGCCATAATGCGGAGGTTGTGCTCACGAAACCCTGGTAGCAGGGGAGAGGAAGGAAGTTATGAAGAACAAGCTGTTCGCATCCGTGCCCAATATTCTGTTCGGTGCGCTTATTGCCATCGCACCCCAGACCTTTGCTCACGCTTGCACCGGCCATGACATGCCGGGCGCCTGCCACTACTCGCAGCAGGCCGCCACCGGCATCGGCGTCGTGATTCTTGTGCTCGGCGTCGTGGCCTTGTTCGTCAACGTCCAGATTCGCATTGGCCTCAACATCGCCGCCATCGCTAACACGTTGCTGCTGCTTGCTGTGCCCACCTTCCTGATCGGCATCTGCAAGGGCGCTATGATGCACTGCCGCATGGTGATGCTGCCCACGCTTATCGTGCTCGGCGTACTCACTCTCGTATTCGCCGCCATCGCCATCTGGCTGGATTCACGACCAGCCAAGCGCTGACCTCTATGGCC
>CXUZ01000026.1_pt1 | contig 14106 bp, 15 predicted proteins | sample 941031 | NCBI WGS metagenome assembly CXUZ01 (sample SAMEA3493515, study PRJEB9703) | human gut metagenome | biome: ENVO:mammalia-associated habitat; material: ENVO:feces | place: Bangladesh | collected 2010-01-06 | reverse complement strand
ACCGCTTCAAGGGGCTGATGGGCAAGTAGCCGTGGCTCAATAATGGCGAAATGATGTTGCTGCAATGCCGTTTATACTTGGAGTTTCGCATTCGAGGAGCCCCTCGAAATGGAAGTAGACGTCCGGAAGAGGCCAAATCCGCCCCTCGAAACCGAGAAAGCCCTCCGCAAGGAGGGCTTTCATCGGATTTAATGCACGTATCGCGGCTCAGCGACCGGTTCCGCCGTACACCACGGCTTCAATCTGGTCGGCATCGAGACCGTAGGCAGTGTGCAGAGCCTTGACGGCGTCGTTCAGCTGGTCGAGCGGCACAAGCGCGGCGATACGAATCTCGGAAGTGGAAATCATCAGCACGTTAATGCCCTCATCGCTCAGGGCCTGGAAGAACTTGGCGGCCAGACCGGAGTGGGTCTTCATGCCGACGCCCACCACGGCCACCTTGCCAACGTTGGTATTCACATCGAAGGAGTGGTAGCCCAGCACGTCCTGCTTGTCGAGCAGCGTGTTCTGCACCTGCTTGACGGCGGCCTCCGGCACAGTGAAGGAGATGTCCGCAGTACCCACGGACGCACCGGCCTGCACAATCATGTCCACATTCACGCCGGCGGTGGCCAGCTCGGTAAACACCTTGGCGGCCATGCCCGGCTCGTTCGGCACGCCGCGCACGGTGGCCAGCGCCTCAGAACGGTCGTGGGCGATGCCGGAAATCACCGGAGCTTCAGGACCCAGGTCGGGGAACAGGTCGCCCATGGATTTCGCTTCTTCTTCAGTCATGTCTTGCCTTGTCTTGCTTGATATTGCTAACGATTTTGTCGGTTATTCGGGTTCGGTTCGGTCTCGCTCAGTCGATGTTCGGCAGCGTGCGCGGATCCACACCGTCAGGCACCACCAACGTGCCGGGGCGGCGGGAGAACGAGGAGCGCACGTGCAGCGGCATGTTGAAGCGCTGAGCGTATTCCACGCAGCGCAGCGCCAGCACCTTGGAACCGCAGGAGGCCATTTCCAGAATGGCTTCGTAGCCGATGGAAGGAATGCGACGAGCGGAGGTCACGATGCGCGGGTCGGCGGTGAAGATGCCGTCCACGTCGGTGTAAATCTCGCAAACGTCGGCACCAAGGGCCACGGCGAGCGCCACGGCGGAGGTGTCGGAACCGCCACGGCCGAGCGTGGTGGCATCGCCCTTGGCGTTGATGCCCTGGAAGCCGGCGACGATGGCAATGTCTCCCAGCGATAGCGCGTTCTTCACACGATCCGGCTTGACGGCCTTGATATGGGCCGCGCCGTAACGGGCGTCGGTGAGGAAGCCGGCCTGCTGACCGGTGAAGGAGTGCGCACGGCTGCCTTCGGCGTGAATGGCCATGGCGAGCAGGCTCATGGAAATTCGCTCGCCAGCGGTCATAAGCATGTCCATCTCGCGCTCGGGCGGGTTGGAGTCGATGCTGAGGGCCTGATCGATGAGGTCGTCGGTGGTGTCGCCCATGGCGGAGACCACCACGGCCACTTTGTTGCCCTTCTTCTCCGTCTCGACAACGCGCTTGGCCACACGTTTAATCGATTCGGTATCGGCGACCGACGAGCCGCCGTACTTCTGCACGATGAGAGCCACTGCTGTCCTTTGTTCTTCTCTTGGGAGTATTTGCCGATTATTCTACGCAAACGCAACGATTATAAAAGTTGCCGCGTTCGCGAAGCGAACCATCGCCGGCATATGGACACCGTAATAGCCTTGGCGATTATGCTCCCGCGCGCTTCCGCCGTACACCGCCCGCACACCCGATGTTCGGTGGCACCGCATAGCCACCGCTAAATCGCTGTGCCGCTGAACCGATATGCCGCCCTGTCGCACCACGACGGTGAACCCGCAACCAGCAAACATTCAGGATTCCGCCGGGTGTTCTTTGAGGCTACTCCCCGCCGCTCGGACGATGAGATTCTGTCTTTGACCGGGGCCATGCAAAACAATAAGCCGACGCTTGCCGGAATGATGACGCTCGGCGATTACCCGCAACGCATCTACCCCAACCTTTGCATTACCGCTATTGCAGTCAATGGCACTGTTTTGCAGCCCGATGACGGTGGAGAACGCTTCATCGACAACAAGCGGTACGAGGGCACTATCGCAGAGATGCTCGAAGGCGCACTGGGGTTCGTTGCCCGCAACGGGAAAACGAGAGTCGTGATTCGCGACGGAAAACGCACCGACATCCCCGAATATCCGGAAACCGCGGTACGAGAAATAATCACTAATGCTCTCATGCACCGCGATTATGGCCCATACTGCAACGGCACGCCCATCCGACTTGTTATGTTTTCGGATCGGCTGGAATGTTGGAATCCGGGCGGCGTATACGGCGGCCAAAGCATCAACGATTTGGGCTATGCCAACATGCCGACGCGAAATCCCACGTTAGTTTCAATTTTGGAAATTGAGAAAATCGCGGAAAATCGCCACTCGGGGATCCCCGTTATTCGGGATGAGGCTAGGACACACGGAGTCCGGCAGCCGGAATTTATCGACCAGAGAGGTTCATTCCTCGTACGGTTCTTCAACAGCAGCGCGGAAACGAATGCTAGCGACCATGACGCCACGCCCGGCCAAGACAAGAACAGCCCGCGCCCGGCCGACGTCGAAAATACTATTCTTGCGTATTGCGCCGAACCACGATTGGCGCAGGAAATCGCAAATCATGTAGGCCGAAGCCTGCAATATACGCGACGAGAGTACATTCGGCCGATGGTCGAGGCCGGGAAACTGTCATTGACGCTCCCGGACAAGCCCAAGAGCAAGTACCAGCGGCATCGGCTGACCAATGCTGCATAGAATTCCATTTTTTGTAGGGCGAAGTCACGAAAGTGATTGCGCCCATTTTTGATTCCGATTCTGAACCCATCAATTTTGCGCATTGAATGTACAAAAATTAGTGCATTGAATGTACAAAAAATACATTCAACATCGTTGCCGTCCAATCCTCAGCGAGAAACTCCCTAAGATCGGGGAAGCTGGAACCACATTGTCCGAAAACATGGTGGTGGACGCGCTTAATCCGGTATGCTCCCGTCTACGCCGTCGCCCGGCACCGAGGCCGGGCGATGCAGCGAGAAAGGACATACCATGCCTGACCAACATCCCATTCACTCGGAAGGGCCACCGCAAGAAGACGACACCTCAGGCGCCTCGCCCAAGCCGATGCTGTCAACCGAGGGGCAGATAGCGCATCTCAAGGCCAGGGGCGTCGCGTTCGAACTATGCGACGAGCAGGAGGCATTGGAGTACCTGCGCGCGAACACGTACTATTACAAACTCGCCGCCTACCGCGTGCTGTTCCCCAAAAAGGTCGGCGGGGCCCATGACGGCGAGTACGCGATCAGGTTCTCCGGAGTACCTTGTACCGCGAAAATTGTTATGTGATTGATGGCGTACACTCGATGGCATACGTGACAGCAAGACTCGGGGCAGCCAACAGGCAAACACGCATGCGCACACCCTGGCAGCAGGCATAGACAGAGGGAACACAGAAAATGGCTTTTCTGCATAGACGCCCGAAGAGCAAGCATGCCCGTTCCCGCGCTAATGCACCCGCCGACGCATCCGCCGCGGCAATAGCCGACGCATCAGTCGATACAACAGCAGTCGATACAACAACAAACGATTCAGCAGCAGCCGATGCGGCAGCAGCCAGCAACACTTTCACCCAAGATCCGTTCAACGAGGTCGTCGACGTCTCCGATCTGGCAGCCGAACGCCGCCGCCTCCAGCGCAATCTGCTGGCGATGCGCATCATCACCATCCTTCTGCTCATCGCCGCCATCGGCGCGGCCTGTTTCCCGCTGACTCTGCAATTCCAATCCAGCCAGGAGCTGGCCGCCACTGCTGCTACCAGCGCCAAGCAAGTGGCCGGATGGCCCTACCCGCAGGCAGAGGACAAGATGAAAGTCGCACGCGCCTACAACAAGAAGCTTGCCGATTCCGGTCAGCCCGTACTGGGCGAGGCGGTCGATCCGTTCTCGGCCGCGCAGGGTGGGTCACGCGCCAGCGGCGAGGACTCAGCCTCCAAGAAAGACAAGGAATACCAATCGCTACTGGATGCCGGCAACGGCGTGATGGGCACCATCAAAGTCCCCAAGCAATCCATCAACCTGCCGATTTACCACGGCACCTCCGAGGAGGCACTTGCCTCTGGCGCCGGGCATCTCTACGGCACATCGCTTCCCGTGGGCGGCAAGTCCACTCATTCGGTAATCACCGGACACCGCGGTCTGGTGGAGGCCATGATGTTCACCCGCCTGGACGAGGTGAAGAAGGGCGACTTCTTCTATATCGAAGTCATGGGCGAGACCTTGGGATACAAGGTGGATAACATCTCAGTGATTCTGCCGGACGACACCTCAAAGTTGCGCATCGCGCCGGGCGAGGACCGCGTCACGCTGATGACCTGTACGCCGTACGGTGTGAACACGCACCGACTGTTGATCTCCGGGCACCGTGTCTCGATTCCTGTGCCTGCCCCCGAACCACGCGACGTGCACGACGGGCGAACCATTGGCATCGCGGTCGGTGTCGGCATACTGCTGGCTGGACTGTTCATCGTCTGGCTACTGCGGCGGCACAAGCCCGCACGCATCATGCATCACGCCGCTTTCTGGCCCTGGCATCGCCGCGACGGAGAAAGCGCCAACGATACGTTGGGAGTGCTTGCCGAGCCAGTCAAGAAGCCAGTAGGCGAGTTGCCACCATCCGTATAATCATCCGGCATACATGTCGTCCACAGGCACAAACGACATACGTTCATCCTCGCGGTATCGATTTCGGATAGATTCACCTACCTCATTTTTTGAAAACAGCACAAACCGAGCTGTCTCCGGCAAGTAACCGCGGATTAATCCGGCCCTCCCACGCAGCCGCTCAACGGCTTCCGTCTCATTAAATGAGTTACGCTACTTGCACTCGCCTATCAATATCTGCTTACTCAGAGAATCAGCCGCAATCACATCAATATCGGTCCGTTCCCGCGCAATCGGATCAATACGATACACCTAAGGAGAGAGATGCCACTTAAGCTTCGCGGCGGCCGGCTAGGGCTCGGCCGAGGGTGATTTCGTCGGCGTATTCGAGGTCGGAGCCGACCGGCAGACCGCTGGCAAGACGCGTAATCTTGACGCCTACCGGACGCAGCAACTGGGTCAGATAACTGGTGGTGGCTTCGCCTTCGATGTTCGGGTCAAGCGCCATGATCACCTCTTTGACCTCATCGCCTTCCAAACGCTTGAGCAGGCCGGGGATGCGCAAATCCGCAGGGCCAACGTTGGCCATCGGGTTGATGGCGCCGCCGAGCACATGGTAGAGGCCGCGGTATTCGCGGGTGCGCTCGATGCTCATCACGTCCTTAGGCTCCTCGACCACGCAGATCACGCTGCGGTCGCGGCGCGGGTCCGCGCACACCGGGCAAGGGCTCGTCTCGCACACGTTGCCACAAATCTCACAGAACCGAACCTTGGCCTTGACCTCTTCGATGGCCTCGGCCAGCTCGCGGGCCTCATCTTCGGGGGCGGACAGCATGTAGAAAGCAATGCGCTGAGCTCCTTTGGGACCGATTCCGGGCAGGTGCCCGAATGCGTCAATCAACCGCTGGATGGCGCCGTCATAGGCCAATGCCATGTGTGCTCCTCATGTTGTTTTTCGTTTCGTATGATGTGCTGCGGTCAGTCATCCGTATGCTTCTTGGCGGGCTGGATGTTCTTCGGGTTCTTCGGGTCATCGGCCGCAAACTCCTCGACCTTCTTGACCTCGAACAGCTTCTTGAGATCATCCATCTTCATGGCCGTGGCATCGCCAAGCGACTGGTCGCTCATCGAATACTCATCGTCCTCGGCCGCAACCTGCGGCTGAGGACTCGGTGGCACTGGCTGGTTCCACGGGTCAGCAGCGCCCGAGTTCTGGCTTTGCGGCATACCCTGACTCTGCGATGGGGTCTGCCGCTGAGCCTGACCCTGCGGTTGATTCCACGGATCCGGTTCCGATTGCGGAGGAGCTGGTTGATTCCATGGATCCGGCGCAGCTTGCGGCGCAGACGCAGCAGGCTGGTTCCACGGGTCACCCATCGGTTCGGCAGGCGGAGGCACCGGCTGGTTCCACGGGTCAGCGGATGCCGTTGGGACAGCAGGATCCGCAGCCGGGGCACCCACGTTCGAGGAAGCAGACGCGGCGGATTGCTCAGCTTGGCCGGCCTGGGTATTGGCGGTCGCATCTTGTGCGTGTGCGACAGGCGCTGCCGGCGTTGCCCATGGGTCCACGTCATCGCTCATGTCCGGCACGGCGACATGCTTCTTGTGGTGCTTTTCAGGCGCCTGTGCAGATGCAGGGTCTGGATTGCTCGGAGCAAAACCATCAACAGACGGCTCACCGGCAGACGCAGATGGCTCGCCCACAGCCTCAGACAATGCGGCAGGTTTGGCCCATGGATCGTCATCATCCAAATCGGGCTTGTTCGAAGCGCCTCCCGGCGTTACGCCAGAGGCTCGGTGGCTGCCATCCGCATCTTCGGCGTTCCCCTCAGCAGCCGGCTTCTGAGCTTTTGGCTCACTGCCGGAATGCATGCCCAGGCCAGCTCCCAGACTCGAAGCGGCCAGACCCGCCTTGGCCATCGCAATCTGCTGCTTGACCTTGGCCAACTGTTCGGGGCTCAGGCGCTTGACGGATTCCACTCGCTCACCGTTGGCCGCAACGGCCGCAGGAGCGATAACCGCATCGGCACCGAATTCCTGGCGTACGGCATCCATCACCACGATTGCGGCCTTTTTGCCGCTGTTATCCACCGCGAGCGCAAACGCATGCTGGCTGAGCGGCTTGTCGAAGGTCATGGACAGGCAGGGCAATCCCTTACGGTTGGGGCCGAATGCCACCGTCGGCACCTTGTCTCTGGTGACGTATTCGCGGATGGCCTGCGGCAACGCGGCAACGGCTGCATTCCACTTTTCATCAGTGGATCGGGAGTCGGAGCTTGGAGCCACAGCATTCGTAGCAGGAGATGCAGGCGCAGCAGGGACGGCGGCTGCGGGCGCGGTCTGCGTCTGTGCTTGATTTCGTGCAGCGCCGGCGAATCCACCGTGTGAGGCCCCGACGAAACCGCCGCGAGATGCGCCGGCAAAGCCACCTGCTGCACCTCCCGTAGCGGGAGCGGCAGAGGCTACAGCTCCTGCGGCTGGCGCGGGAGCTCCCAATGCGGGAGCGGCAGCGGGTGCAACGAACCCGTTTTCGCTGCCGGCCAGCAGTCGGGCCGCCAGCAATTCGAGTCGCATACGCGGAGAGATGGCACCGGTCATGGCACCCAGCGTGGTGTTGATGATATCCGCAATGGCGGTGAGCGCGCTCAGTCCAAGGGCCTTGGCCTGGCGGTGCAGGTCGTCCATGTCCTCGGCCTCGGCCGTGTCTGACAGCACGGATTCCGCGCGGTCGCCCGCCAAAGTCAGCACCAGCAGGTCACGCACGCGGGCCAGCAGATCCTCCACGAATCGTCGTGGGTCGAACCCGCCGACCACGACCTTCTGGATCACGCCGTACAGGGCCTCGCCGTTATGATCGATGACCGCATCGATGGCCTCACCGATCAACGCTTCAGGAGTGAAACCAAGCAGAGCCACGGCGGCATCATGGGTGATGACGCCCTCGACGGAACCGACCATGAGCTGGTCCAACACGGACAGGGTGTCTCGCATGGAGCCGCCGCCGGCACGCATCGCGAGTTTCAGCACGCCGGGCTCAGGCTTGATGCTCTCTTTCTCGCAGATCGTTTCCAGATAGGGGCCCATGACCTCCTGCGGCACCAGACGGAACGGGTAATGATGGGTACGCGAGCGGATGGTGCCAATCACCTTGTCCGGTTCGGTGGTGGCGAAGATGAACATCACATGCTCAGGCGGTTCCTCAACGATCTTGAGCAGCGCGTTGAAGCCCTGCTGCGTGACCATGTGAGCCTCGTCGAGGATGAAAATCTTGTAGCGGTCGCGGGCGGGGGCGAACCCGGCGCGTTCGCGCAATTCGCGGGCATCGTCCACACCGTTGTGTGAGGCGGCATCGATTTCGACCACATCGATGGATCCCGGGCCTCCGGTGGCCAGATCCTTGCAGCTTTCACACTCGCCGCACGGATGCGAGGTTGGGCCCTTGGCGCAGTTGACGCAACGGGCCAGGATACGCGCGGAACTGGTCTTGCCGCAGCCTCGCGGGCCGGAGAACAAATAGGCATGCGTGAGCCTGCCCTCGTCAAGGGCTCGCATCAAAGGAACCGTGACCTGGTCCTGGCCGATCACACCTTCAAAGGTGTCCGGACGATAGCGACGATACAGTGCAAGTGCCATAGCTACTAACCTACCTTGCCCCTCACTCAATTTTTCGTAAATAACAGAGATCGTTTCGGTATATACCATTCCGAGCAGTTCATTGCTTCGTCGATATATTGGCGACCTCATGGGCGCCATGCACCACACGGTTTCGGAATTGACGTTATTTTGTTCGGTATTTCCTCGTACTCCCATTTGTTTAACATAGTGTCAACATCAGTTACATTCAGGAGGCACCCATGAGCCAGATTCTCGAGGACAAGCGCGCCAGCCGCGGAGACACTCGCCGCGAGTCCATTGTGCGCGCCGCACGCGAAATCTGCTTGGAAAAGGGCTTCTCCAAGATCACCGTCTCCGACATCGCCAGCAAGGTCGGCATGACGCGATCGCTGTTCTACCACTACTTCAACGACAAGGACGCCGTGGCCGACGCCGTGCTGGATGATGTGATCGATGAGATCCTCACCAAGCTCGAGGAATGGAACCAGGCCCGCGAAATCGGCAACGTGAACAAGGCGCTTGACGAAATCGTTCTCGTACTGCGTTCGCTCATTGCCGACGAAAGCCCGTTCTCGAACCGGATGATCCAGGACGGCAACGCCGAACTGTACATCAAATTCATCGACCGGGCCGCCGACCGCATCGCAGACTACATCGCCCAGACCACAGTGCGCGACTTCGAGCAGATGCATGGGCTGCCAATCATCAACGTCCACGAGACGTTCTTCACGCTCAACGTGGGACTGATCTCCCTGATCCGCTCACACCCCGGTGTCAGCGACCGCACCATCAAGGAAGTCATTGCACAGACGCTACACATCGAAAGCTACATCGCATAACCGCTGCCAGCGGCAGACCTCCCCTCAGTCAGCTTCGCCGACAGCTCCGCTCGGAGAGGGGAGCCAAAGCATTTTCGTCTAGTTAAAGCGTCCGGTCACGGGATCACGGCCATCGCGGGTGATGGCATCGAGCACCTGCTGCCTGGAATCAACCTCACGTGCCGCCACGGCCGGCGGCACCAGCACGCGCAGCGCGCAATTCTCCGCCACCACACGAACCGGCAAATGCCCGATGTATTCACCATCAGCCATCAGCACCGGAGGCTCATCGCCTTCGTTTGCGCGAGTGACCTCGATTTCTCGAATCCGCTCCCACCCAAATACGTCGGAGGCAAGCAGCTTGCCGTTATACGCATTCGCAAGAGCCACCGCGCACTCCCGCACGTTCGGCACATGATCCATCCACACCAAATCCAGCAATCCGTCGGAGAAACAGGAGTATGGCGACACCTCGATACCACCACCGATATGCCGTGAATTCGCGACTGTCAACAGCGGGGTGATGATGTCCCTCTCGTCCACGGAACCATCGGCCAACGTGGCCTTGATGTGGTATCCGTAACGCTTCATATGCGTCAGCTCCACCAGTACCGCCGAGAAATAGCGCATGGTGCCGGTCGGCAGACGCGAATGGTTCGCACGGTCATTGACGCTCGCATCAAGACCGCAGGAGAGCATGCCAGCATAGTAGCGATCGATCGGATACTCAGCGGACCTGTCGCCCTCGCACTCGTATTCCTCCCCGGTGGACGTATCTACCGCATAACCACCTTCCAAGGAAGTCACACGGCCCATGTCCACATCGATATGCGAACCGCGCACGATGGCGCCCACGATGCCTTCCACCGCGGTTTCAATACGGTTCACCGGCAGCTTGAGCCCGCGAGCGAAATCGTTGCCCGACCCCATGGCCACAATACCCAAAGGCTTGCCGCTGCACCCAACCGCATTGGCGCCAAGCGCTATCATGCCGTCGCCACCGACCACCACCAAGTAGTCATACTCATGCGACCGTTCACGAGCCTGATGCAATGAATCCTCGAAACTCGTACCGGTAATGTCGATAACTTCAAAATTATGGGAGCGACCTGCCTCTTCCAGCAGATTCAGCACCTGCGCATCCACCTTGGCACCGCGTCCTTTATCGGAGGTGGGGTTTCCCACCATTGCCACGATGCTGCGGCGCTCGTTGTGTTCACTCTCGCTCATGCTTTTACCTTAGCCAAGGATGGCGGAAGTCCGCTAGAATGCGGCCCTGTTTTATGCTGTGTGGTTACTCACTAGCACCTCCCTTATCGCATTCCGCCGGTCCGGCAAGAGCCGTTCGCTGCACGCGCGGCGTCAATGGGACTGCAGTATCCACTGCCACGGTGACCTGCACATCATCCGACTGCACCATGCAATCGGGCAATGCGACGCTATTGGATACGGCCAGCTGACCTGCGAACGCGCATGGATCGTCCGCCCACCCATGCCATGCGGCATAGGCGGCATCGAAAGCGATGAGGTCAGCTAGGGAACGTGCCCGGTTTTGGCAAACCACCAGATTGCCAATGCACGCCGTTGCCGAAAGAGCCACCCCAACCAGCATGACCAGCATGACACCGGCCATTGTGCCTGACCCTTCTTCAAGACGTGACATACGTGACATACATGCCGCCATCGCCGTTTCCCCTCCCGACCGACCGTGTGTGTTATTGCCGCGCAGCCACAGCTTCACCATGCACCCGAGTAGGAGTCACATTCAAAGGCCCTGGCAAAACGGGGCATTCGACCGCCACTCGCACCAAGCTGCCTTCCTGATGCACAGTCACATCCACTCGGCTTCCCACAATATTCACGGCAGCCTGTTGTGCTGCGGATTCATCATCAGAAACCACCAATTCACGCGCGGATGCCGTTGCGGCACTTTGGCAATCCATGGATACCGCAACCACTCGGGTAAGCGTCAGCAACACCCCCGTTATTGCAATGACGCTGGGCAGCACTACCGCGAACTCGGCCGTGGCCGCACCCTCATTGTGCACAGGCGGCAAACGGGCGAGCCATCTGCTGAGACCTTTTCTCATGTTCATTGCCCTTCCGAGTCGCTCACCCGACGTTCAACGCCTTTTTGATCAGATTTGTCAGCAACGTCTTAATGGCATCCGACTTCAGAATGGTGACCAAAAGCGCCGCGAACCCGGTGGCGGCAATCAGCACCACCGCGTACTCGGCTGTGGCCGCTCCTTCTTCCGGCTCGGCCATAAGCGTGCGCATCCGTGCATCCATGAGGCATAGTCGTTCTTTGGCACGGGCGTTGAGCTCTGCGATTTTGGCTTTGCTGTGGGCAAATATGCCCGCTTGACCATCAACGATGATGGGAATGTGCGTGTCCATCGGTATTCCTTTCCCCACGGGAAGGCCCACATCAATCGTGCGCTCTCCTGACTCCGTGCGATAGCGTTTGGCCCTCGCGCCGAACACTGTGACGCGAGGTGAGTTCCACTGTGAAGCAATCCGGCGTGCGGCGCATCAGCGAACAGCACATGTGGTTCCAGCTTGCCAAGTTATCCACACCGCGGCGTGTCACCCACAACAAAAGTGGATAACCACCAGCCATGCGTCATGGCACAACGCAAGACGATGGCACAACGCAAGACGAGACAACCAAAACAGGCCAGAAGAAACCTACATCAGGAAAGAAGCAATTGCTGGAAGCACTCCGACAATGACAAACGCCGGCAAAAAGCACAAGCCAGTCGGCATCAGCAAACGCACGGACAAACGGGCAGCGGCACGTTCTATACGCGCTCGCTCATCCTTATCAAGCTGTTCGACAGCAGCATCGATAAGCACTCCGGGAGAATCCCCTTGCAACCAAGCCGGTTCCAAAGACTCGCGGATCATGCCCAGTGCGATGTCACCAGCACCGCCATCCGTATCGCCATGCTGCCCTGACCGGCCCCGCCGTTTTGCGCCACCCAAACGAGCGGAATGATTCATCCCCGCCGAAGCATCCGCCCCGGCTAAGGCGGCACACCATGCGTCCGACCATGAGACGCCGCGCAATAATGATTCACCCACGCGGCTTAAGCATCGACCGTATGCGCCTCCAACAGCGCGGCCCACAACATCAAGGGCCCGCGGAACCGAGGCTCCTTGCCGCAGGGACACTTGCACCATCCGCAGCACCAGCATGGTCCATGCCGCATCGGCAACCACAACAGGCTCGTCATGATTCGCCCATTGCCCAATGTCAGGCAGACGACTGGCTGCACGCGGCTTCACCATGCTCAGCCAGCATGCGAACGCCGCGCACCCCGATGCAATGCATGTTCCAATCATCTTCGTCTCACCCCGATAGCTGTCAGCCGTCTCGCATCAGGGCGCGCATCCAAACCAGACCGACCACATAGCAGCATCCGCCCGACACCAAACACACTAGGCCGCGTTGAGAACCGAACAAGAACAGCAAGGGGTGAGCTCCCATCAATTCCCCCAACACAACCGCGATTGCCGGCAACGCGCTGAGCAAACCAACCGTGGCTTGAGGCACGGCGAAGGCCTGCGCCCTCATGTTCTGCATCAATCTCATATGCGAGTAGACATCCAATACCGCCTCCAAGCAGGGCACGGCACGGCAGCCCAATTCCTCGCTGACTGTCGCTGCCGCAGCAGCGCCCATGGCGGCACGCACGGACTGCGCGCGTGATTCGTCCGGCAATCGTCGCCGCTCAAACAAGTCGGTCAGGCGTTGTGGGGTCAGCCTGCGCACGGCAAAACGTCCGCCGAATTGCTCCTCGAACGCTTCCACCAGCGTTCCTCCACCTGCCATGCGAGCAATGGCGGAGGCCAATACCTGAGCGATTCCGCTCCTCGGCAATGCTGCTGTCGTTCTACGCCCAGCACCACCTCCGACGTTCGAGTCCCACCCATTCCGGCTCACGAAACCTCCACCAGCACCTCGATTGAGCCTTCCAGAAAGACTCCGCACATCACGCAGACGATCAACAACCCCAGATTGGCGACTAGGCCATATCAGCACAGCGACCATCGTCAGCATCACACACCAGAGCAATATCCCACCCCTAGCTACAGCCCCACAATGCCGCGAAATCACGCCACTGAGGTGAATATCGAGGCTCGCCCGAACCGTCCCAAGCCACCAATGGAACGCCTTGCAATTCACCATACGAGGCGTGCAAAGTGCCGATTTGTGCAATATGCCTACGGCCGTCCACTCGTTCAAGATGCAGCACCGCATCGAAGGCGCCTTCGGCAAGCATGGCCAATGCACGAGGAGCCACCCCGGCCAGTAATCCCAGTGCGATCAAACGCTGCGGCACTTGCGCCACGCTGTTCGCATGCAAGGTGGTCATGCCGCCCCGGTGGCCGGAATTGAACGCCCTCAGCAGATCCACAATCTCCTCGCCACGGCATTCCCCCAACACCACCCGGTCGGGGCGCATGCGCAGCGTGGCTTTCACCAAATCGGGAAGGCCCACCGCACCTTCGCCTTCAACGTTCGCTTCCCTCGCCGCCATGGAAACATGATTCCCATGGCCAAAATCGCCAAGCTCCCGCACCTCTTCCACGGTGACGATACGGTCATTCGCATCACACTGCGCAAGCAACGCCTTTGCCAGGGTGGTCTTGCCCACGCCGGTACCGCCAGTAATCAGCACGGCAGCTCTCTTGCTCACCAGCCTGCTTAGTACCGAAATCCAGCCGGCAGGAAACATGCCCAACTGGGCAAGCCGCTGCAACGATGCCACCTCGCTGCCGGGGAATCGTATGGAAATCGACGCCCCCTGCGGCACTAACGGCGCTATCACCGCATGGACACGCACACCATGCATATTGGAAGCATCGGCAATAGGGCACGCATCATCCAGGCGGCGCCCCAATTGCGCGCATAACTGCACCGCATAATCACGCACCACTTGCG
>CXUZ01000039.1_pt1 | contig 57306 bp, 39 predicted proteins | sample 941031 | NCBI WGS metagenome assembly CXUZ01 (sample SAMEA3493515, study PRJEB9703) | human gut metagenome | biome: ENVO:mammalia-associated habitat; material: ENVO:feces | place: Bangladesh | collected 2010-01-06 | reverse complement strand
CTGTTGTGCAAGAACTGGGATCACGCCATCGCCATCAAGGAGAAGGCCAAGACCGCCAAGTCCGCAGTGGTCATCGGTTCGGGCTACATCGGCGCGGAGATCGCCGAGCAGTTCAGCGTCATCGGCGTCAAGATCCACGTCGGTCACATCGGTGCGCATGTGCATGGTCGCACCGGCTTCGGCCAAGGCGGCGGGAGATGAGTAGAACATCTTCTTCGGGTCGGACACGTGGTCGCCCACCCACAGGGCGATGCCGCAGGAAAGGAAGGAGAGCGTGCCGTTGCGCTCGAAAACGTGGACGGTCCAATCGGGATGCTCGGCGAGAATCGAAGTGGTGGCGAACGTGCCGGCGTGCGTACAGCCGATAACGGCGACTGTGGTCATGAATGCTCCTTTGCTTGTGGCCATGGCGTCAGGTGCCATTGCCCTGAATCGTAGCGTAGAAGCATGAGGAACACCGTGGGCTCAGCTGTGAGGAAGGTCACGTTTATCGGAAAACGGAAGATTTCGTCCTGCAGTCGAAAGGTGGTATTAGAAGGGGTACAAAAGGGGGTATGAAAGAGTCGGTTATGCCAAGCCGGAGTTCGGCTTCAGGCGCATTTCACGGAGTCAGCACATGGGTTATGGCAAACTGGACGATAGCGTTTTTTGAATTGCTTGTATATAGGAGAGTGGCGTGGCTGAGAATCCGGATGACGTGCTGCATGTCGAGGGCGGTAAGCCGCTGAATGGCACGATCAAGGTGCGTGGCGCAAAGAACTTCGTGAGCAAGGCCATGGTCGCCGCACTGCTGGCGCCGGGCAAGTCGGTGCTGAAGAATGTGCCGGAGATTCGCGATGTGCATGTGGTCTCCGATTTGCTGCGACTGCACGGCGTGGATGTGGACGTGAACGGCGAGAAGGGCATCGTGACCATCGACGCCAGCCATGTACAGCTGGCCGACGTGGCCGACGTGGATACGCTGTCCGGCTCCTCCCGCATTCCGATTCTGTTCTCTGGCCCGCTGGTGCACCGTCTGGGTGAGGCGTTCATCCCGGCCCTCGGCGGCTGCGCAATCGGCGGCCGTCCTATTGACTTCCACTTGGAGACCCTGCGCAAGCTCGGCGCCACCGTGGATAAGGAACATAAGGACGGCATTCACATCACTGCGCCGAATGGTCTGCATGGTGCGAAGATTCACCTGCCGTACCCGTCTGTAGGTGCCACTGAGCAGACTTTGCTGGCCGCCGTGCTCGCGGAAGGCAAGACTGAGCTTTCTGGTGCCGCCACTGAGCCGGAAATTATGGACTTGGTCTGCGTGCTGCAGAAGATGGGCGCCATCATTTCCGTGGATGTGGATCGCACGTTCCGTATTGAAGGTGTCAAGGAGCTGCAAGGCTACACGCACACTTCGCTGACCGATCGTATTGAAGCTGCCTCTTGGGCGTCTGCGGCGCTTGCCACGCGCGGCGACATCTTCGTCAAGGGTGCCACCCAGCCGGAGATGATTACCTTCCTCAACGTGTTCCGCAAGGTGGGCGGCAAATTTGAGGTGACCGATAAGGGCATTCGTTTCTGGCATCCGGGCGGTGACTTGAAGCCCGTGGCCATCGAAACCGACGTGCACCCCGGCTTTATGACCGATTGGCAGCAGCCGCTCGTGGTGGCTTTGACTCAGGCGAATGGTCTGTCGATTGTGCACGAGACCGTGTACGAGAACCGTTTCGGCTTCACCAAGCCACTGGTCGAGATGGGTGCCACCATTCAGCTCTATCGCGAATGCCTGGGCTCCCTGCCCTGCCGTTTCCAGCAGCGTAACTACAAGCATTCCGCTGTGATCTTCGGTCCGACCCCGCTGACCGGCCGCGATATTGACGTGCCGGATCTGCGCGGTGGCTTCTCGCATCTGATTGCTGCGCTGGCTGCATCCGGTCCGTCCGATGTGCATGGCATCTCGTTGATTGACCGTGGCTATGCCGACTTCCGTGGCAAGCTCGAGGCGCTCGGCGCCGACTTCGACTGATCTTCCTGGCTTCTCTCATTGAGAGAAGCCAGAATTGTATTGAGCCGTTTAGTCCTCGAATTGTTTGGACAGCGGCACGAGCATCGCCGTGATTATTCCGAACAATACGGTGGAGATGAACAACACTGCTGCTACCGGCATCCGGTCATAGGCCCATCCGTACACCATCTGGCCGAGCGGCTGGGCGCACATGCTCACAGCCGCGGCCATGGACATCACTTTGCCGGTCATCGCTTCAGGAGTATTGAGTTGGATGGTGGGCACGGCGATGAGGTTAGTGAAACAGCTGGCAATCATTGTGCCACAAGTGAAGATGATGAGTATCATGAGCTTGGTCCATGCGCCGACCGGCAGCAGGAATACTATGCCCTGTGGAACCATGGCTAACGCGAGTGCGGCCATCAATCCTGGCAACCAGCGCATGGTGAGTTTTGCGGCGAACAGGCCGGCGATGAAGGCGCCTGCTACTCCGGAAACGCCAATCAGACCGTCGGCGATGCCATACACGGTGGCATTGAAGCCCAGCACGGTGCGAATCGTGTAGGGGAAACCGACGCCGGAGTATCCGATGAGAACGAAGTTCAGTGCGGCTGAGAACAACAACAGTTTGAACACGTTGGGACGGTCTTTCACAAGGAATCGTATGCCGGCTTTGAGGTCTTCGATTGGTGTCGGTAGTTCTTCGTCTCCGCGGTCAGGTGCGCTGAGACGGATAAAGCATTCGAGCGCGGCCGCGCCGGCAAAGCTCACGATGGTGATGATCATCATGAGGCGAATGCCGAACATGGCATATAGCACGCCGCCGAGGAAGCTTGGCAGCAGGGAGCTCAACTGCTGAACCTGATTGATCACGGCCATGCCTTGGCGCATAGTGGCAGGGTCGTACTGCCGGAACATCTGGGGGAGCGCGGCCTGTACGGTCGGCGTCTCGAATGCGCCGAGTACGGCGAGCAGCACCTGCATGGTGGCGATGGCCGCGATATTGAAGCCCGCGGCGGCGAAAACGATGGCGCTCGCCAGCACGAGCGTGGCGGAGATGGCGTCGAGTGCCACCATGATCGTGCGGCGGTTGACGCGGTCGGCCAGCACACCGCCGAACGGGGAGAGCAGGATGGTGGGCACGATGGATACGGCCATAATCGAGGCGAAGATGGTGGCCGAGCCGGTTTCGTCCAGCACCCACATCGACATGGCGAAACGCAGCATCATATTGCCGAACAGCGAAATACCCTGGCCGGCGACCAACAGCACAAAGTCGCGGGAACGCAGCGGGCGCTGGGGGCTGTTGTCGTTCTTGCGTTGTATTGCTGTGTTCATTGTGAGCCTTTCCTTGGCTCCCCTCTCTGAGGGGAGCTGTCGCCGCAGGCGGCTGAGGGGAGCCTGTCGAACGTCATCATGCCTTTGGCGGTCATTCCGATAAGTTCGTCGTCGAAAATCGGCACGCCAATCGCGCTGAGCATGGCTGCCAGACACCGGACGCGGTGCTCCATCTCGGACAAACTCGCCGGATAGAAATACGGCATCAGCCAGTAGTTGGGCAGGAGCGAGAGCAGCTCGGCGGCCTCTCGCGGATATGCGGTGGGGATGGAGCCGTCCTTGACGCCCTCTTCAATCAGCGGCAGGAACCGTTCGGGCAGGTGCTTGCTCCAGATCCGCATGTTTGCGGCGAACGAAACCGGGTCGCTCAGCATGGGCATGGCGGCGCGCATGATCTGCACATGGTCCTGTGTGGTTATCGAATAGCGCCACAATATGCGGAACTTTTCGAGAGCGGTGAGGTCGCTGCGGTCCATCACCGATTCGTTGAAGTCGTCCTGCACGTCGTTGTCCCGGTTGATGAGCTCTTCGAGGATGTCTTCCTTGGATTTGAAATGATGGTAGATCGCGCCTTTGGAAAGGTCGCCGAGTTCGTCCACGATGTTCTGGATGGAGGTGTGCTCGTAGCCTTTGGTTATGAACAGCTGTTGCGCGGCGTCGAGAATGCGATTGCGCGTCACCTCGGGGTGCGCGTTACGTGCCATGCTGGCCTCCCTGCGGTATGCGGTATGCGGCGTTGCCGATCACTATAGATACCGACCGACGGTATGTATAGCGGTTCCGGCGAGCCCCCAACGTTTTCAGGGGATTGCTGATGGCCGATTTTCGCTTGGTATGTTTCGGAACATTGCGGGGGCGGTCTATAGGCATACCGGACCGCAAGTGTCGCCGTTCTCGGTATCCTTAGAAGAATGAGCCCTGAAGCCTTAAGTGAACTGATTTCCAACATTGCCCATAACCTCGTCGCAGCCGGCCAGGCCGGAGAACTGACCGACGAGCTGATCCCGCCCATCGACAAGCTCGCCGTCATGCGCCCGAAGGACCGCGCGCACGGCGATTGGGCCTCCAATATCGCCATGCAGCTGGCCAAGAAGGCCGGCATGAAGCCGCGCGATCTGGCCGAGCCGTTCGCCGCCGCACTGGCCGAAGCCGACGGCATCGCCAAGGTCGAGGTTGCCGGCCCCGGCTTCATCAACATCACCCTTGATTCCGCCTCGGCCGCCGCCGTGGTGGACACTGTGCTTGCCGCGGCCCCTGCGGTCGATGGCGACAAGCACCTGAACAAGGTCAACGAGTACGGCCGCAACGCCCATCTGGGCGGCCAGACCCTGAACCTCGAGTTCGTTTCCGCCAACCCCACTGGTCCGATTCACATCGGCGGCACCCGTTGGGCCGCGGTGGGCGACGCCATGGCCCGTGTGCTGGAGGCCAACGGTGCCAAGGTGGTGCGCGAATACTACTTCAACGACCACGGCGAGCAGATCAACCGCTTCGCCAAGTCACTGGTCGCCGCCTGGGCCGAGGCCAACAAGCTTGGCGGCGCCGGTTACCAGACCGAAACCCCGTGCGACGGCTACAAGGGCGCCTATATCAACGAAATCGCCGCCCGCGTCGAAGCCGAAGCCAAGGCCGACGGCGTGAACCTGACCGCGTTGGCCCACCAGGATCAGGGCCTGAACGATGACGGTGAACCGCTCGGCGAGGACGACACCGAAGTGCGCGAGGAATTCCGCAAGCGCGCAGTGCCGATGATGTTCGACGAGATTCAGAAGTCCATGAAGGACTTCCGCGTGAACTTCGACGTCTGGTTCCACGAGAACAGCCTCTACGCCGACAAGAAGGTCGAAGCCGCCATCGAAGAGCTCAAATCTCACGGCGATATCTACGACAAGGACGGTGCCACTTGGTTCGAATCCACCAAGCATGGTGACGACAAGGACCGCGTGATCATCAAGTCCAACGGCGAGTTCGCCTACTTCGCCGCCGACATCGCCTACTACTGGGACAAGCGCCACCGCGCCGAAAACCCGGCCGACGTGGCCATCTATATGCTCGGCGCCGACCACCACGGCTACATCGGCCGCATGATGGCCATGTGCGCGGCCTTCGGCGACGAACCCGGCAAGAACATGCAGATTCTCATCGGCCAGCTGGTCAACGTGATGAAGGACGGCAAGCCCGTACGCATGTCCAAGCGCGCCGGCAACGTCGTGACCATCGACGACCTGGTCTCCGTGGTCGGCGTGGACGCCGCCCGCTACTCGCTGGCCCGATCCGACTACAACCAGAACTTCGACATCGACTTGGCTCTGCTCGCCTCGCACACCAACGACAACCCGGTGTACTACGTGCAGTACGCGCACGCCCGCTCCAAGAACGTGGACCGCAACGCGGCAGCCGCCGGCATCAGCTACGAGGGCGCCGACCTGTCCCTGCTGGACACCGAGGCCGATGGCGAAGTGCTCGCCGCCCTCGCCCAGTTCCCGAGCGTGCTCGCCACCGCGGCCGACGACCGCCAGCCGCACAAGGTGGCCCGCTACCTCGAAGAGCTGGCCGCCACCTACCACAAGTGGTACAACGTGGAGCGCGTGGTGCCGATGGCCCTGACCGATCCGGAAACCCGTGGTGACGACGAGGCCCGCAAGGCCCTGGAAATCGCCAAGAACCCGGAGCCGGCCCGCGCCGCCGCCCGCCTGAAGCTCAACGACGCCGTCCAGCAGGTCATCGCCAACGGTCTTGACCTCCTCGGCGTTACCGCCCCCGAAAAGATGTGATTATGCCTATTTCTCCAATTTGGCCGGCCGCCACGGCCGTGAATGCCAATGGTGCCATTGCATTTCATGGCCGCACCGCCGAATCCCTGTTGGACGAGTTTGGCTCGCCGCTTTACCTCATCGATACCGATGAGGTATCGGCCCGTGCCAAGCACTTCGTACGCGCTGCAGCCGAGGCATTCAACACCTCCACCACGCACGTGAGCTTTGCCGGCAAGGCGTTCCTGTCCAAGGAAATCGTGCGACTGGTCGCCGAGGCTGGCATGTTTGTGGACACCTGCACGATGGGGGAGATGCGAATCGCCCTCGCTGCCGGTGTGCCCGGCCGCCGCCTAGTGCTGCATGGCAACAACAAGTCCGATGATGAAATCGCGCTGGCCATCGAACAGGGCTTCGCCAAAATCGTGGTCGATGAGCCTAATGAGCCGGAGCGCATCGCTGCCATCGCCCGTAAACTCGGCAAGCGTGCCCGCGTGATGCTGCGTGTCACTGTCGGCGTGCATGCCGGTGGTCACGAATACATCTCCACCGCTCACGAGGATCAGAAGTTCGGCGTCCCGCTGTTGGCGGCCGGAGCCGACGCCGCAGTGCTCGACGTGCTGAACAACCTGACGGACGTGACACCTGCCGCGACCAACGCGCGTATTGCGGAGTCGGACGTTAATGCTGGCAATGACCACCCTCAGTCAACTACGCCGATAGCTCCCGCCAGCGGGAGCGGCAAACCGGCACGCGAACTGCGTTATGACGTCAAGTATCCGTACGACCTGAGCCATGAGGAAGTCTCCGATACGGATAAGGTACTTGCCGCCGCTATGGAAGCCATCGCAGACGGTCCGTCCATTGCCGTGCTCAAGACCATCCTGGCCAATCAGGATGTGCTGGAACTGGTCGGTGCTCACTCGCATATCGGCTCCAACATCCACGACGCGGATGCCTTCATCCACGCCGCCAAGCGCATGATGCTGCTGCGCAAGACCCTGTGGGCCACCGACGCCTACATCCTGCCCGAAATCGATCTCGGCGGTGGTTACTCCGTGGCCTACACCGACGGCGAAGATTCCATGGATATCGATGTGGAGCTCACTCGTCTGGCCGGCTCGGTCAGCGACACAAACCGTGCTCTGGGCATGCCCGCCCCGGCCATCAGCTTCGAGCCCGGCCGTTACATCGTGGCTCCAGCCGGCGTGACCCTGTATCGTGTAGGCACCATCAAGCATGTGCACCTGAGCGATGCCAAAGACAGTGCCGGCAACCCGATTGACGAGCGTGTGTATGTGTCTGTGGATGGCGGCATGTCCGACAATATCCGTCCGGCACTGTACGGAGCCGATTACACCGCACGTTTGGCCAACCGAACCGGCTCTACTGAGACGATGCTTGCCCGCGTGTGCGGCATGCATTGCGAATCCGGCGATATCGTGGTCCATGAGGTGCGTTTGCCCGCAGATTTGAAGCGCGGCGACATTCTTGCCGTGCCGGTCACCGGAGCATATGGCCGTACTATGGCCAGCAACTATAACCAGGCGTTGATTCCAGCTGTGGTCGCCGTGTCTGAGCAGGGCGCGCATGTTATGTTGCGCCGCCAGACCATCGATGACCTGCTGGACTTGGATCAAGGCTGACGACAAAGCGGCATAGCTGTTCGATGCCGTTCAATAACGCATACGAGAGGGCCTCCCGCCACGAGACGGGAGGCCCTCTATGTGGAACCAGTTGCTTACCTGGTGGTCACGGTACCGACCGGAGAGCCGTTGGTGACGGCTCCGGCAGCTGTGATGGCCAGCGCATCCACCAACGCCGGGTTGGTGAACACAACAATCACATCCGTGGGCTTACCGGCAGCGCGAACCGCGTTCCAATCCACCTCGACGATCGGGTCGCCTGCGGTGAGCTGTTGGCCCTCCGCGACCTTCACGGTGAACGGATCTCCATTGAGCTGGACGGTGTCGATGCCGATATGCACCAGCACTTCCAGACCCGCGTCGGTGGTGATACCGACGGCGTGCTTGGCCTGAGCGATTGTGGACACCTTGCCGGACACCGGTGCGACGATCGTGCCTGACTTCGGTATCACCGCGAAGCCATCGCCGAGGAGCTTCTCGGCAAAGGTCTCATCGGGCACCTGGTCAATCGGTTCGATCGTGCCATCGACCGGGGCAAGCACGGTGGCTGTGGAAGCTGTGCCTGCGGGTTTAGGGGCGGCAGCGGGTGCTGCCGTCACGCTTTTGGGGCCGTGTCGCCTCCAACGGTCGCACCTTTGGCGATGTCGTTCATCGCATCAGCCACGAATTGCACATCCGTACCGACGATCACCTGTAGGTTGGTCTTGTCGAGCACCTTGACGGCCGGAACGCCGGTCTTCTTGATGGCATCCTGATCGACGAGCGAGGTATCGTTCACCACCAAGCGCAGGCGGGTCGTGCAGTTTTCGATGGACTTGACGTTGGAAGCACCGCCCAGCGCCGCGTAGATGCGGGAGGCCATGGTGATGTACTTGTCTTCGCCGGCGGCCGGAGCCTCGTCGGCAACGGCCGCTTCCTCGGCCTCTCGGCCCGGGGTCATCAGGTTGAACTTGCGGATGGCGAAGTCAAACACGAAGTAGTAGATGACTGCGAACACCAGGCCTTGCACGATGAGCATGTAAGGTTTTGTTGCCAGCGGCCAGCCTAGAACGAAGTCGACCAAACCGGCCGAGAAGTTGAAGCCGGACATCCAGTCCATTGCTGCGGCGATGGCCACCGACAGACCAGTGAGCCTGGCGATTGGAAAGATTCAATCGATATTGGCCGCATGCGCTTCGATGAAGATTTTCCGCCACGGCGTGTCGGATTCCTTACGTAGGATAGTAACCGGACGTCTGCCGCGGCCTTTGGCGGATGATACGGCATCAATAGGAAGGAACCTTGTGGCACAGCTGAATGAAAGCCCTATTCGCGTTGGACTTTTGGGAGCGGGCACCGTCGGATCTCAGACTGCCCGACTGATCGTGGAACAGAAGAGCGAGCTGTCAGCCCGAATCGGACGACCGATTGAACTGACCGGCGTCGCCTGCCTTGATCCGAAGGAAACCGAAGCGTTCCCGTGGATTGATCAGTCCATCGTCACCACCGACACAATGAGCGTGGCCACCAACTCGGACATCGTCATCGAGCTTATCGGCGGCACCACCGTGGCTCGCAAGTTTGTGCTTGCCGCCATCAAATCCGGCGCTTCCGTGGTCACTGCCAACAAGGCGCTGCTGGCCAAGTATGGCCCGGAAATCTATGCGGCCGCCGAGGCCAAGGGCGTTGATATTTACTTTGAGGCTGCTGTGGGCGGTGCGATTCCGTTCCTGCGCCCGCTGCGCGAGTCCCTGGTCGGCGACAAGGTGACCAGCATGCTCGGCATCGTCAACGGCACCACCAACTACATTCTTGACGAGATGACCACCAAGGGTCTTCAGTTCGATGATGTTCTGAAGGATGCTCAGGCCAAGGGATACGCCGAAGCCGATCCGACCGGCGACATCGAGGGCTACGACGCTGCCAACAAGGCCGCCATCATGGCCACCCTCGGCTTCCACACCTCCGTGACCATCGACGATGTGTCCGTTGAAGGCATCACCAAGATCACTGCCGATGACATCGCCGCCGCCACCGCCGAGCATAAGGTCATCAAGCTGCTTGCCGTGGTCGAGAATAGCGAAGCCGGCGTCTCTGCTCGTGTCTATCCGGCCCTGATTGACGAGAGTCACCCGTTGGCCTCCGTACACGGCTCCTTCAACGCCGTGTTCGTCAAGGCTGAGGCTGCTGACGATCTGATGTTCTACGGCCGCGGTGCCGGTGGCGCTCCGACCGCTTCCGCCGTTGTAGGCGACGTGGTGACCGAAGCCCGTCACATTGCCGCTGGCTGCACTGGCCCCTCCATTCCGCTGTACAAGAATCTGCCGAAGGCTCCGATTACCGCTTCCAAGGCCGCATTCGCCGTGCGCTTCCTGATTCACGACAAGCCGGGTGTGCTGGCTGCCATCGCCGCCGAGTTCGCCAAGAACGGCGTCTCCATCAACGGCGTGAACCAGGACTTGAAGCCCACTATGACCGATCCCGGTTATGACGGTGAGATCCAGCAGCTGCGCGTGGTGACTCACCTGACCGACGAAGAGACCCTGCGCAACACCGTCAAGGCTGTGCAGTCCCTCGACTTCGTGACCGGTGAGCCGTCCATCCTGCGCGTGCTGGACTGATTTATTTTGAGTGGAGCTCCCCTCAGTCGCCTGCCGAACGTAGTGAGACTGAGGGGAGTTCCGCTCCAAAGGAACAACCATGAATCCAATCTGTAACAGCGTCCATGTGCGTGTGCCTGCCACCTCCGCCAACCTTGGTTCCGGCTTTGACACCGTGGGCTTGGCGCTCGACTATCACGATGAGCTCACGTTCACGCTTAACGATGATCCGAACGACGGCATCGCTCACGTGATTATCCACGGTGAAGGCGCCGATACATTGCCTCACGACGAAACCCATCTGGTGGTCTCCACCTTCCGCCGTGCCTGTGCCACTTTTGGTCTGGGCCGTCTCGGTTTCACGCTGGAGGCGACCAACAGTATTCCGCAGGCTCGCGGCATGGGCTCTTCCGCTGAGGCCATCGTGGCCGGTATCGCCGCGGCTGCGGCCTTTGCGCAGGCGGGCGACCTTAATCGCCCTGCCATCTTCGACATGGCTGCCCAAATCGAGGGGCATCCGGACAACGTGGCACCGGCGGTGTTCGGCGGTCTGACTGTCTCGTGGGACTTCGAGACCGCGGAAGGCGTTGGTTCAGTGGCCATTCCTGGCGGCGAGCCGCTGCACGGCGGATTCCATGCCGTCAACTATCCGGTCGATCCGGCCATCACCGCTGCCGTGTTCGTACCTGATTACGAGCTGTCCACCGAAAAGGCCCGTCAGGCGCTGCCCAAGGAACTGCCGTACAAGGATGCCGTCTACAACGTGTCCCGCGTGGGCCTGCTGCCCGCCGCGATGAATCCCGTGGTACTTGCACAGGCCGCGCAGCAGGGCAAGTCTGGCGTGGCCGCTGTCGCTGCAGACTCCGCAGCTTGCGCCTGCCGTGATAATGCCACTCACGGTGCTTGTGGCTGTGCCTCTGAAGCCGTGACTAACATTCATGAGCCGGTTCCTGCGGAGGCGTTTGCCGCAGCCGCGGCCCAGGCCAACGCACTGTTGTTCGCCGCCACGCAGGACAAGCTGCACCAGCCGTATCGTGGTGCCTTGATGCCGCCGTCCACCGATCTCATCGCCATGTTCCGAGCCAAGGGCTATGCCGCTGCCGTCTCCGGTGCCGGTCCCTGCGTGCTTGTGCTGCACTACGGCGACGCCCGCGAGGCTATTGATCAGCTGGCGTCGGAGCAGCTCGCTTCCGGTCGCTGGCGTGTACTCCATCTACCCATCAACACCGCCGGCGTCGAAATCGAACGCCACTAAGTCGAGGAGAAGGCTCCCGCTGGCGGGAGCCGGCCGCCGCAGGCGGTCTGAGGGTGGTCAGTCCTAGCGGCAGAGACCACTCTCGGTCTCACTTCGTTCGACAGCTCCCCTCAGGGAGGGGAGCCGCTTTACTACTGAAGGTCTGAGCCACATGTCCATCCCGCTAATCCTTGCATCCAAGTCCAAGCCACGCCGCGATGTGTTGTATTCGGGGGGCATCTGCCCCACGATTCGCGTATCGCATGTGGATGAACCAGCCGTGCTCGAGGTGGCTGCTCGTGAGGAAGGCGTGACTGTCGATGATTTGAGTATCAAGCAGCGTGTGATGATTCTGGCCGCCGCCAAAGCCGAGGCCGTACATCGTGCGTATCGTGATGTGGCTGATACGGCTGCCGCCGCGACCGGTGACCGCGTGATCGCCTACCCGCTCAAGGCCAAGGAAATCAAGGATTCGGAACGCGAAGCTGCCGTCGAAGATCTGTGCAAAGCCGCCGCTGGCAAGCCCATTGACTATTCCAAGGCGGAAATCGCCACCACGCGCGACTTCTCCGGCATCGATATGCCGACCGTTACCGAACCCATCGCCACCGCTATTGCCGGACAGTCGGGACTGACCGAGGCGACAGTCGGCCCGCTGATTCTTGGCTGCGACTCGATGTTCCTCCTGGACGGCGAATGCTACGGCAAGCCGCACAGCGAAGCCGTGGCCCGCGAACGACTGAAGCGTATGAGCGGCGCGACCGGCGAACTGTGGACCGGCCACTGCCTCATCGATTTTGCAACCGGACGTACTGTGCGCGGTGCAAGTCACGCCAAAGTGCATTTCGGTGAGTTCACCGACGATGACATCGAGCGGTACATCGCCACTGGCGAGCCGCTGGAAGTCGCCGGTTCGTTCACGCTCGAGGGCTTCGGTGGTGCGTTCATTGACAGCATCGAGGGCGATCCGCACGGTATCATCGGCCTCAGCTTGCCGCTGGCTCGGCATTTGGCTGGTGAATTAGGCGTCAAATGGACTGACCTGTGGAACGTAGACCGTGGTGAGCTGGCGCCGGAGAGCAAGGCTTCGGGCAACCAGCACGCCGGCATTCTGCCGCCGGTGGAGAACGTGCACCAGCCTGGCGACGGCTGGGTGGATTGCGCATGCGGTCGCAAGCATTGGGGCACCAACGGCGCGTCCGGCATTTTGCTGGCTCGCCGCGATGCTGCGAGCGGCAAGGTGACTCATGTGGTTATGCAGCATCGCGCCGCATGGAGCGCCGAGGGTGGCACATGGGGCATTCCTGGCGGTGCCACGGCGGATGGCGAGTCACCCATTGAGGGCGCGCTGCGCGAGAGCTATGAGGAGGCGAATATCACGCCCGAGGATATTGAGGTGGTTGGTTCCTACCGCGAAGATCATGGTCCGTGGGCATACACCACCGTGTTCGCCTTCGAAAAGTCCGGCTACACCGTTGAGCCCAAGGCCAACGACGACGAAAGTATGGAAGTTTGCTGGGTGCCGATTGCCGACGTGCCCAACCGCAAGCTCCTCACCGCCATGAAAACCGACTGGCCCCGTTTCGCCGCACGTCTGGATGAGCTGGCCGCCGCGCAAGGATGAGTGCGGTGCCTGAATGCGATTCTGATAATGACCGGCGCTGAATAGTGGTTACCGATCGCACATCATCGGTGATTGCGGATATTGAGTGGGGTGAACATTCTGGATGATTTGGGGATGTGCCGAAAGTCATATCGTTCGTAAAATGCAACTGCTTGGTCGGTGGCAGGTTCTACAAGTAGCGCTCGCGCTCCAATGATGGCGGCGGCGTTCATGGAACGAAGTACCGCATCTCGGAGTAGTTGACTGCCGACATGCATAGTTTGAAATCTGATGTCCACGCCCATCATGCCTAGCAAGATTGCGGGGATGGGGTTCGGGCTATTGCGTTTCAGCCAGCCGGAAGCCCCCGAGTGTTCAATACTGTATGCGCTCAGTGTGTAGAATCCAGCCAGCATATCAGTGCCATTGATGTCCTTGGTGAAGGTGGCATAGACCACGGCAGTGCCTTGTCTACCCGCCGTGGCGGCATGTCTTGCCAGCCAATCATTGACCAGTGGCAGACCGCAATCGAAACCGGAGATGTTGTCGTTTGCAGTCAGGCGTCGGGGCTTGGTGAAGTTGATCACGTCCATATCGGATCGCTTTCCAACAATTCAGTCAGACGTGGTCCCATGGGTTCGTCCAATGCGGCGGTGAAATCATTCCACGCTTGATTGTTCAGTCGAATGATGTGAGCTTCATGGATATCCCTGTCTGCGGCGGCGAGCAGATTCGACAATGCCCATTGCGACGCAGTCAGGCCTTTGGACTCGGCCGCTTGATCGATTCTGGATCGTTGTTCTTGAGTGAGCCTCATCTCAAAACGACTGTTCTTGTTGTTCTCAGTAGTCATACCCCTATTGTACGGCTTTTGTACGGACGAAATTGATATGTTTGGGATATCGATTGCGATGGCCACGTGAGCTCCTTTGCTTGGTATGTCCGATTTGCGAGCGTGCAGCACGCTGATTCCATGAACATACCGTTCGCGTGATTCGCATGTCCAGCCGAATCGACCTATGTGGTTCCAGCTTCCGAAGTTATCCACATTGCCATTGATAAAAGTATTGTCGCATCGACTGCGAATCTCTAATCCTTGCGGATGAGAGGTGGGTGGGGCGGTTGAAAAGGTTCATACCGCAGCCTGATGGTCAGGCTTCTGCTCGATCCGTACTCTCGGGAGTATGAATACAGCAACACAGCAATTTCAGCAGACTCAGACCGCACCGGAAGCAGTGCAACAACAGGACGCACGGCAGCAGTGGTCTCCGGTGATCGAGGCACATGACTTGATCATGGACTACACCGCCAGTATGGCCCGTGCGCAGGCCGGTCATGGCGTTACCGGTGTGATGCCGGCCGGAACAGGTGCTGCGGTTCCCGCTGCCAATGGTCAGCCCGGTTTTGCCATGCCAACCATGCACACACTTGCCCTGAACCACGTGAGCTTCGCATTGGGTGAGGGTGAGACGGTTGCTGTCATGGGCCCGTCTGGCTCCGGCAAGTCCACGCTGCTGCACGCGCTCGCCGGCATCATCAAGCCGACCGCTGGCACAGTGACCTTCCGTGGCTCGAATCTGGATGCCATGAGCGATGCCGGCCGCACCAAACTGCGCCGCAACGCCTTCGGCTTCGTCTTCCAATCCGGCCAGCTGCTGCCCGAACTGCCGGCGGTCGAAAATATCGCCCTGCCGATGATGCTTGACGGCATGCCCTACCGCACCGCCACCGACACGGCGATCCTGTGGCTGGAACGCATGGGATTGCGCGCGCTCGCCACGCACCGGCCGGGGGAGATGAGCGGCGGACAGATGCAGCGCATCGCCATCGCCCGTGCGCTCGCCGTCAAACCTGCCGTGGTCTTCGCCGACGAGCCGACCGGCGCGCTCGACCAAGCCACCGGCCGCGAGGTCATGGGCATTCTCATGGCCGCCGCGCGGGACAACGGTTCCGCCGTGGTCGTCGTCACCCACGACCCCAACGTCGCTTCGTTCTGCTCGCGCACCGTGACCATGCAGGACGGCCAGCTGGGAGGCGTACGATGAGCGCTTTCGCATTGTGGCGATTGTTCCATCGCCCCGGCTCGCGTGGCAGTGCGGGTCATACTTCGGTGTTGGCCATCATTGCTTTTGCCGCAGCCACCACTATCTTTCTCACCGTTTTGGGCGGCGTGCATGGGTTCATGTGGCGTGCCTCCGCCGACCACACCATTGGATGCGCAATCAATCTCGACGCTTGCAAACCCGGAACAGCGGAAATCTGGAAGCAGCGTATCGCCAATCCCCACAGCCTGGATCAATACGCCACGGCATACGTCGTGCTGGCGTTCTTTGCCTGCCTGCTGCTGATTGTGCCGTTCGTGGCGCTTGCCGGTTCCGCCGCGCGATTGGCTGCGTCCCGTCGTGACGCTCGGCTCGCATCCCTGCGCTTGGCAGGCGCGACCACGGGGCAAGTTATTCGCCTTACGGCGCTTGATGCGGCTGGGCAGGCCTTGGTGGGGGCGCTGATTGGCATCGCGGGGTACTGCGTGTTGATCCCCCTAATCATGTTGCTGCATTTCCAGAATCAGACGTTTACGTTCGAGCAACTGTGGGTGGGGCCGATTGCCTTGATCATTACGCTTGTTGGCGTGACCGTGTTGGCGCTGATCTCTTCGCTGGTCACGCTTCGGCGCGTGGCCATCACGCCACTCGGCGTCACTTCACGCGTTGCGACTACGCTGCCGTCCGGCTGGCGTGTGGTGGTGTTCGCCGTCATCATGGTGATTGCCGTTCTTCTGTTCAAGAATCCGATGGTGCTGGCTCAGGCCGGTGAAGTAGTGATGTACGGCGTGATCATCGGTTTCATGCTGCTGTGCTTCGCGCTGGTGAACCTCGTGGGCTCCTGGGTGGTCACCGCCCGCGCCAAAGCCAAGGCCAAACGGCCCAAGGACGCGGCCACGATGATTGCCATGCGCCGTATTCTCGACAATCCGAAGCGCGCGTGGCGCAATGTGTCCGGCATTGCACTGGCCGTGTTCATCGCCGGCATCACCTCGATCTGCGGATTCTTTGGCTCGGCCGCCGTGGTCGGTGACGCCAACGACCCGTCCACCGTGTTCATTCGCGACATCGGCACCGGCGGCATCCTGACGCTAGTGTTCGCCGCTGTGCTTGCCGCGGTCAGCTCCGGTGTGATGCAGGCCGGCAGCGTGTACGATCAGGCCGGCGAATATCGCATGCTGGTGTTGGAGGGCACTGATGTCAAGACCTTGAACCGTGCGCGATTCATCGAGGTACTCACCCCGCTCAACATCGTGGTGATCGTGGCCGGCGGCTGTTCCATGCTGCTTATGGCCCCTCTGTTCGCCGCTTCGATGACCGAACCGGCCACGCTGGCCAGCTTCTTCGGCGGGCTTGCGCTGTGCTATGCGCTGGTTTCGGTGGGTGCGTTCGCGTCCAATCGGGTGGCCGCCAGCTTGAATCTGGCCGATTATCGGGCCGATGACTGAGGCGGTACGGTACTTTCCCGGGTGACGACACTGGTGGGGAGGATGACGTGCATATCACCCTGATTGCCCTTGCGGCTGTCGATGATCATCTGCACGGCGCGTTGGGCTATTTCGCTGAACGGCTGATGCACGCTGGTCAGGGAGGGCATGAGTTGGCCGGCGGGGAAAATGTCGTCGAACCCCATGACGGACAATTGCTTTGGCAACGCGATCTTATGCTCTCGTGCGGCACGATACGTGCTTACTGCAGATAAGTCGTTGCAGCAAAAAATCGCGGTGGGTCGGTCGGTGAGTTCCAGCAGCCGGCAGGCTGCTTCATAGCTTGTTTCGGCGGGGAAGTAGTCGCCCTGTTCGATATAGGACTCCGGCAGATCCACCCCGGCCTGTTGCAGAGCGGCGGTGAATCCGCTATAGCGCGCGATGCTGGTCTGTAGGTTCGCCGGCCCCCGGATAACGGCGATGCGTCGATGGCCGAGCGACAGCAGGTGTTTGCCGGCCTGGTATCCTGCGGTCCAGTTATCGATGGACACGCTCATCACATCCGAATCGACGGTATCGATTGGGTCGATGATGACCACGGGAATACTGCGCGATTTCAACAAAGACTTCGCTTGAGTGGTCAGACCGCCCATCTGCTGCATAATCACACCTTGGGGATTTCTATCGATGATGCCGCGGAAACAGTCTTCCGTGGCATCGCCATGGTTGGTCTGGGTGACCGTGATGGCGAGGCCCGCCTGCTGCGCCCAGTATGAGGCGTATTTGATGAGTTCCATCGTGCCGTTGTGCTCAATGTATTCGACGACGAGCTCTATGGTGGGGGAGAGTTTGGTGTTGACCAGAGGCCTTGAGTAACCGTGATCTTTGAGGATTTGCTCGACTTGTCTCCGCGTCTCGTCGGAAATGCCTGGCCTGCCATTGATGACTTTGGAAACAGTGGATGCGGATACGCCGGCGATTTTTGCAAGCTCGCCGACCTTGAGCTTGTGGGTGGATGTATCGTTAGCCATCGGTGCTTCCCTCTTGGATATTCGCCGTTCAATTACTGAGACGATTTCGTCGATGTTCCCACCATTATGACGCATTGTGCCGTAACAATTCCGTGTTTTCTTGCCCTTTGTCCGGCCTTGAATAAAAATTTTCGCAAATAGGCTTGCAAATTTCTTTATTCGGACGTACGATATAGCCGTTGGTTCACACCAGGCGAAGGAGCCCGAACACATGAGTACCATCACCAAAGTCAAGACGTATGACTTCCGATTCCCCACTTCAACGACGCTTTCCGGCTCGGATGCAATGAACCCCGATCCGGATTATTCCTCTGCGTACGTGGAGATTTCCACCAGCGCCGACGACGGCATCACGGGTGTGGGATTCGTGTTCACCATCGGCCGTGGCAACGACGTGGTTTGCAAGGCCATCGAATCGATGTCGCAGGTGCTGATTGGGCGCAACACCGAGGAACTGCTCGACAACATGCGCATTGCATGGGACCTGTTCGTGCATGATTCCCAGCTGCGTTGGCTTGGCCCTGAAAAGGGCGTGGAGCATATGGCCATCGGCGCGGTGCTCTCCGCGTTGTGGGATATCAAGGCCAAGCGTGCGGGCAAGCCGTTGTGGCTGCTGCTGGGCGAGATGGAGCCGGAGGAGCTGGTCTCCACGCTCGATTTCCGCTACATGACCGACGCCCTGCGCCCTGAGGAAGCCGTTGCGATTCTCAAAGAGGGTCAGAAGGGCAAGGCCGAGCGTATCAAGCATCTGCTGGAGGTCGGTTACCCCGGCTATTCAACCGCTCCCGGTTGGCTCGGCTACTCGGATGAGAAGATGGTGGCCCTCGCCAAGGAGGAGACCCAGGTCAAGGGCTTCAAGCAGATTAAGCTTAAGGTCGGCCAGAATATCAATGACGATCTGCGCCGCTTGTCCAAGGCCCGTGAGGCCATCGGCCCCGACGTGCGCCTCGCCGTGGACGCCAATCAGGTGTGGGATGTTCCCACCGCCATCGACTGGATCAACAAGTTCCACGACTTCGATCTGGCGTGGGTCGAGGAGCCGACCAGCCCGGATGACGTGATTGGCCACGCCACGATTGCGCGCGCCATCAATCCCATCAAGGTCGCCACCGGCGAACAGATGCAGAGCCGCATTCTGTACAAGCAGTACCTGCAGGCCAACGCCTTCGGCATCATGCAGATTGACGCCACCCGAGTGGCCGGTCCGCAGGAGATCGTGCTCGAATACCTGCTGGCAAAGAAGTTCAACAAGCCCGTCTGCCCGCACGCCGGCGGCGTGGGTCTGTGCGAGGCCGTGTGTCACTTCGCGATGTTCGATTATGTGGCGGTATCCGGCACGATGGATGGCCGAATGATTGAATATGTCGATAATCAGCACGAACATTTCGTTCATCCGACTGAGATCAAGGACGGCAACTACGTCGCTCCGACCGCTCCGGGCAACGGTACCGAAATGACGCTGGAGACGGCCGAGAAGTACCTGTATCGCTGCTGACCGCAATTGGAAATTCATAACTGAACAACACAACTCAACACAACAACACACAACCACTCCGGCTGGGGCGCCGAAGCCCCGGCCGGGCGTGACATGGAACACCCATGAAACGCAGAATAAGGATGGACGAAGGAGTTCCCATGGATCTGCATCTCGACGGCAAAGTCATCATCATCACCGGCGGTTTCAAAGGCATCGGCAAAGGCATTACGCTGCAACTGGCCCAGGAGGGGGCCATCCCGGTGGTGATTAATCGACCCGACAGCGCTCTCGACGAGTTCAAGAAGGATATCGAGCAGTACACCACCACCTATGATGTGCACTTGCTTGACCTCAACGACACCGACAAGATCGCCGGCGTCGTCGAAGCAACATACAAGAAGTACGGCCATATCGATGGCATTGTGAATAACGCCGGAAAGAACGACAACAAGGATCTCGAGACCACTACTTGGCGTGAGTTCGAGGAATCGCTTCACGGCAACCTGACTCACTATTACGAGCTGGTCCACGCGGCCGTGCCGTATCTCAAGGAAAGCCGCGGATCCATCGTGAACATCTCGTCCAAGACCGCGCTTACCGGCCAAGGCAAGACCAGCGCCTATGCGGCCGCCAAGGGCGCGATCCTGGGCCTGACCCGTGAATGGGCCGCCGCATTGGTGCACGATAGCGTGCGTGTCAACGCCATAGTCGTCTCCGAGTGCTGGACCCCGCTCTATGCCGATTGGATCAAGACCTTTGGCGATGAAGCGGCCCAGCAGGCGCGCCTGTCGGTGATCACCGACAAGATTCCGCTGGAACATCGTATGACCACCACCGAAGAGATCGGTAATGAAGCGGCATTCCTGCTCTCCGACCGCTCCAGCCACACCACCGGTCAGTGGGTGTACGTCGATGGCGGCTATGTCCACCTTGACCGTGCGCTGAGCTGACAAGCAGCCCTTTCCCGAATATTCGCGCGGCAATTCCGGAGCTTTGATCATTGCTCCATCCGTACGCCGTATCCGCGTATGCCGCCCGTATCACCCGCGCCCTGGGTCATCCGTTTACCAACATGGCCCAGGGTGGTCCACTTCTCGCTAGGCAATATCGGGGAAACTCGTATCACTAAGGAGTCAATGATGACATCCAAAAACACAACCGGTTCCAAGGCGACCATCGCCATTGTGCTGGTGACCTCACTGTTCTTTATCTGGGGTTTGACCATGAACCTCGTGAACGCGTTGAACTCGCCGTTCGCAAACTACATAGAACTCAGCAGCGCCGAAGCGTCATTACTGCAGGTGGCCTATTACGGCGCATACTTCGTCATGGCCATTCCGGCCGGCTTGATCGCCAAGCGTTTCGGTTATAAGGGCGGCGTCATCTCCGGTCTGCTCCTGTTCGCTCTGGGCGCGTTCATGGTGATTCCTGCCACCAGCATGGCCAGCTACGGCCTGTTCCTGTTCGCCATGTTCGTTATCGCGCTCGGCGCGGCATCGCTGGAGACCAACTGCAATCCGTATATCACCAAGCTGGGTGATGAAAAGGGCGAATCGTTCCGTATCAACATGGCGCAGAGTTTCAACGGCGTCGGCAACATCGTTGGCCCGCTGATTCTTGGCCAGATTCTCGGCACCACCGTCGCATCAGGCGAGTCCGGCTTCGACGCCGCTAAGACGCAGTTCCTGAATGATACCCGCACGATATACATTGTGATCGGCGTTGTGCTGGTCGTGGTGCTCGCCGTGTTCGCGCTGTTCAAGCTGCCCACGCCTCCGGGAGACGAAGAGGAGGCCGCGGGCGGCGCCTCCTCCGAGAACAGCTCCTTCTTCGGCCTGCTCAAGCGCCCGCACTTCGCATTGGGCGTGCTTGCCGAGTTCATTTTCATCGGCCTGCAAGTGGCCGGCATGGCGGTCTTCTCCGCCTACGCGCTCAAGCACTGGGGCGCGGGCGTCACAGCCGGCACCGCAGCGATGATGCTTTCCGTGCTTTCCCTGCTGTTCACCATCGGACGCTTCGCCACCACCCCATTGATGGCCAAATTCGATCCCGCGAAGATTCTTGGCGTATACATGACCATTTCAGCCGTGCTGATGTTCGTGGTATTCCTTGGCCTGGGCAAGGTCTCCGTCATCGCGTTCATGGTGGCGTATCTGTTCATTTCCATCGGATACCCGACCATATTCTCCCTGACGCTGAAAGGTATCAAGGGTTCCGCGGCGAAGACCGGTTCCTCGGCTTTGGTGATGAGCATTGTGGGCGCCGCGTTGATTCCGCTGCTGCTCGGTGTGATTCAGGATGCGGCAGGCATCGAGATCGCCATCCTGGTGATGGTCCCGGGCTTCCTGTTCGTGGCATGGTACGCATTCTGGGGTTCCAAGATCGGTCTGAAGGAGGCCTGACATGACACTCAACGTAATCGATTCCCACTTCCATATCTGGGATCCGGATGCGCAGGATTTGCCATGGCTGGCAGGATTGCCCTCGCTGCAACACAAGTACACGATTGAAGACCTAGCCGCACAGTACGCCAAGTTTGGCGTGAACTTCCTCGGCGGCGTATATGTGGAGGTCGACGCGGCCGATCACGAGCTCGAGGACCGGTTGTTGTACGAGAATGCCAGCCCTCTGATCCTGAAGCGCATGCTGCAGGGGCGGGTAAGCCCATGGATGCGTGTTCCGATCAACGCCGATGGCATCAGGGAGCCGCTGCATGTGGATTCCGAGCCACGGGGCCGAGCCCTCGAACCCGAATTCATCGCCGGCCTACGTGTGATGGCCGTCAAGGGAATGCCTTTTGAGCTGTGCAACCGGGGCCCGGAGTTGGGCGACATGGCCAAGGCGTTCTCGCAGGTTCCTGAAGTGACGGTCATCATCGATCATCTCGGCAACGTGCCCGGGCTTGATGAGGAATCGTGCGCCGCACTCGCAGCGTTGGCCGAACTGCCGAATTCGTATATCAAGGTTTCCGGCGACAACCCGGTGGACCCGGACATCGTGAAATACGTGCGGGACACATTCGGCCCGAAGAAGGTGCTGTACAGCTCCAACTGGCCGGTCGTGGAACTCAACTCGACCTTTGCCACGCACTTCCAACTCATGCTGGACACGTTCGGCGAGGACGAGGACTTCTTCGAAAACAACGCCCGCCGCGCTTACAACATCGACTAAACCCAAGCCCCCTCTGATGAGGGGGCTATCGTCCGCAGGACGACTGGGGGAGAGGCCGCAAACCCGGTGCCGCTTGTGCGGCACCCCTATTCCGTAACGAAAGGAACAATCATGACAAGCAGCGCCGAATTCTCAGGCATCATCTGCCCATCCATCACCATCACCAAGGACGACGGTGACATCGACTATGAACGTTGGGGGCAGCATCTCGATCATCTGATCGAGGCCGGTATCAACGGCGTGCTGGTGTTTGGCAGCATCGGCGAGTTCTATGCCTTCCCTCTGGACGTCAAGAAGCAGGCGGTCGACTTCGTGGCCAAGCATGTCGCCGGGCGCATCAAGGTGTTCGCGGGCGTGGGCGATACCAACTTGAACAATGTGATCGACTTCGCGCGGGCAGTCGAAGCAAGTGGAGTGGATGCGCTCGTGGTCGTTTCGCCGTATTACTTCGGCCCTACTGCGGGAGGCGCGAAGGCGTACTTCGGTGCGGTCGCTGAAGCGACGAATCTTCCGGTGATCCTCTATAATTTCCCACCGCGCACCGGCAGCGACTTGACCCCGGAGCTCGTGGCCGAGCTTGCCGCCGCGCACCCGAACATCGTCGGCATCAAGGACACGGTCGACACAATCAGCCACACCCGCAAGGTGATTCGCGCGGTCAAGGCCGTGAATCCACGGTTTGCGGTGTTCTCCGGTTTCGACGAGTACTATCTCGTCAACCGCGTCTCCGGCGGCGATGGCGTGATCTGCGGCATGACCAATGTGGAGCCGGAGACCTTCGTTACGTTGCACCGTGCATATGAGGCCGGCGATTATGGCACCGCAATTGAGGCCGCCGAACGCATCAGCCACCTGATGGCGCTGTACGATCAGACCGACCTGTTCATCTCCGCCATCAAGGGTGCGGTCAAGGCCAAGGGACTGAACATTTCCACCCTGATCCGTGAGCCAGCGGTGCAACTCACTGCTCAGCAGTATGAGGCGATTAAGGCGATTCTCAAGTAGCGTATATCTCAGGCTTCCGCGGAATCCTACGGTGGATTTCGCGGAAGTTTTTTTACGGTGATTACAGTGCCGGCTCAGCTCAGCAACGCCGCGATGATCGCGATAAACACCGGGCTGGTCATGGTGCTCATCAGAATGCCATCGCGCGCGAAAGTGAGGCCCACGTTGTAACGAGCCGCGTAGTTGTAGACGTTCTGGCCGGTGGGCAGGGCGGCGAGCACCACGCAGGCATACAGCTCGGAATCGCGGAAGCCCATCACGAAGTAGGCGAGCAGGAACGCGATGATCGGCATGATCACGTTCTTGAGCACCGCTACGGTGAAGACGGCCGGACGATCGCCCTTCTGCTGCAACGGCTTGGTGCCGTGCAAGGACATGCCGAACGCCATCAGAATCATCGGCACCGCAGAGTCTCCGATCATGTCAATCGGGTCGAAGATGAACTTCGGCACCGGGAACCAGCCGATCTTTGCGGAGATGGCAGAGACCACGATGCCCAGCAGCGAGCCGATAAGCAGCGGCTGATGCAGCGGTTGCTTGGCGATCTCCTTGACGGAGACCTTGCCCTTGGTGGTCACATCAAGCACAGTCAGGCCCACCGGCGTGAAGATGGCCTGCTGCATAACCAGAATCGGTGCCACTAGCGCCGGGTTGCCCAGAATATAGGTGGCAATCGGCAAACCGATGTTGTTGGAGTTCAGATACAGCGAGTTCAATGCGCCGATGGTGGCATCCGGGGCATTCAGGTGGAAGAACATCTGATTGAGCACCAGGAACGCCACGCCCACTAGCACCGCAGAGAAGAACGCCACGATGATTGATGGATGGAAGATGTCGAAAATCGGTTCCTTGGACAGAATCGCAAACATCAGGCACGGGCTGGACACAAAGAAAGAGAAGCGGTTCAGCACCATCTGAGCGGACGGGCCTCCGATGCGCATTCGAGCGGCGACATATCCCACCGCAATCACGATGCCGATAACGCAGAAGCCTTGCATGGCGCTGATGAGACCTGGCATGTTCCTCCCTTTCGCCACCCTAGTGTGACACATAAATATGTATTCGGCGACAAAATCTCATGTAGTGGGTGAACTGTGCGCTTTGTCACGCGGTACTCTGTACTCATGACGCTTGAATTGAACCGCAACGATTCCACTGCTGAGCAGTTGAACAGCCTGCTCACCCAGATTATGGAGAACTTTTCTGTCTCCGATCATGAAGGCCCGCTCGCCGATGAGGTTGAGGCTTTCCTCAATGAACAGAAGCATCTGACCGTCCGCCGTCACGGCGACACGGTGGTGGCCAGCACCGATTTTGGCAAGTCGAATCGTGTGATTCTGGCCGGTCACCTCGACACCGTGCCGGTAATCGACAACTTCCCTCCGAAGTGGCTTGAACCTGGTGATCCGCTCATTCGCGAGGAAATCTCCCAATCCCATCCCACAGACCGTGTGCTGTGGGGCCGTGGTGCCACGGATATGAAGGCCTCCGATGCGGTGATGCTGTATCTCGCCGCTACACTTGATGGCTTCACATCGGGAACCACTCCGAAAGTCGACCTCACCTATGTGTTCTACGACCACGAGGAAGTCGCCGCCGAAAAGAACGGTCTGCGTAAGGTGGTCGAAACGCACCCCGACTGGATTGCCGGTGATTTTGCCATTATCGGTGAGCCCACCAATAGTGGCATCGAAGGCGGCTGCAACGGCACGATCCGTTTCGATGTGGTCACGCACGGAGTCGCCGCGCACTCTGCCCGCGCCTGGATGGGAGAGAACGCCATCCACAAGGCCGCTGATATTCTGAACCGACTCAATGCTTATGAAACCGCGACTGTGAATGTGGATGGGCTCGACTACCGTGAGGGTCTCAACGCCACATTGATTTCCGGCGGCAAGGGCACGAATGTGATTCCCGACGAATGCCGTGTGCATGTCAACTACCGTTTCGCTCCGGACAAGAACCTGGCTGAGGCCAAGGCGCTGATGATGGGTGCGGATGCAGGTGCTGAACTTGGTAACGGCGAACATGTGGCCACCGGTGGCGTTTTTGAGGGCTATGGCATCGAGATGAAGGATGAGAGTCCTTCTGCACGCCCCGGCCTGAGCGCGCCGCTTGCGCAGGAACTGGTTCGTCTGGTCAAGGAGCGCACTGGTCGCGATCCGCTGGCCAAGCTTGGCTGGACCGATGTGGCACGTTTCTCTCAGCTCGGGATTCCGGCCGTCAACCTCGGTGCCGGAGACCCGTTACTGGCGCATAAGCACGACGAGCAAGTGCCCGAATCTGATTTGACTGCTATGGCCGCAATCCTCGAAGACTGGCTGGTGTGAGATTTTTCGGCTCAGCCTCTTTGAGGGGAGCCGTCACCGTAGGTGACTGAGGGGAGTGCTCGGCTTGAATCCAGGCTCCCCTCAGTCTGCTTCGCAGCCAGCTTCCCTCAGAGAGGAGAGCCAAGATAGGGCTCATCCGTGTGTAAGGGGAGCCAGATAGGTCGTGGTGTGCCAGAGCGCTGGGCGCGCCCGTGCAAAAAGTGTGGCATACTGAAAGACGGTGGTTCTGCATAACCATCAGCGTGTGTAATGGCGTTGATCCCCTTACGGCTCTCGAGAACGAGACAACGTAAGCGCCGGTGTCCGCCGTTCGCAGGACAGACTTGAGACGAAGTTGCCTTTACGCGGCGCAAAGGATTTGCGCGGCCATGGTGAGAGCATGGTGTGAGACGAGCGTACAGGCCTGGATGGCGTCGCGATGCAGCGTGCCGCGAGGAGCATTGTGCCCACTGAGAACCGTGAAGGTTTCGTCGGTGACGAAACCGATAACTCAACCGTATCCAATACCGAATCACAGGCTTCGGGAGCTTCCGAGCCGAACGCCGAAGCATCGCAGCCGACTCGCCGCCGTCGCGGTGGCCGTCGTGTAGTGCGTGGCACCGGTGCTGCCGGCGCATCCCTTGAGCTGCAAGTCCAGGAACACGCCGCCCCGCTGTTTGAGGCACCCGCTTTGCCTGATGCCGATGCATCTGCTTCCACAGGAACTGCCGACAATAACGCCTCCGATGACGAGAAGCGTCCGGCGCGCCGCACCCGTAGCCGCCGCTCTGCCGATAATGCCGATTATGAGGACCGTCCGACTCGGCGTCGTGCTGTGGCTGATGACGATGATGAGCCGCGCCCGGTGCGCCGTCGTCGCGCGGTGTCCGATGATCTCGAGGAAGACGATGAGCGTCCGATTCGCCGTCGTCGCTCTGTGATTGACGATCTCGAAGATGATGATGCGCCGCGTTCATCTCGCCGCCGTACTGCGGTCGACGACTCCGATGAGGATGGCGATCGTCCGGTGCGTCGCCGTCGTTCCACTACGAATGACCGCGATGACCGCGATGACGAGCCCCGCTCGGCCCGTCGTACTCGCAGCCGCCGTTCTTCGGAAGACGCGCGTGAAGAAAACCCCGATGAGCGCGTGCTGGATGTGATTGATGCGCTGCCTGCAGGGCATGAATCCGCCCGTCGTGGCAAGCCGATGACTTCCCTGCTGTTCCAAGAGCCGGTGCTCCCGGACATGCGACGTGACGATCGTGATGATGAGGAAGATGATGGCGAACAGCGTTCCCGCTCTTCTCGTCGCTCCCGCGCCCGTGAGGATGAGGCCGATTACGAGGAACGCCCGTCTCGTTCCCGCCGGTCGAACCGCAGCGATCACGGCGATCATGATGACCGCGATGATCACGATGACCGCGATGACAGCCGCAATAACCGTCGCCGGAATGAGGCTCAGGATGATTTCGACGCTGATGACCAGTCCGATTCCCGCCGTTCTCGCCGTTCCCGCCGCCTGAACGCCCAGGAGCGCCGTGCTGCCGCCGAAGTCGAGCAGATTGAGGAAGACCTCGAGCTGGACGACATTACGTACGCGCCGATTGCTGAAGAAGAGAACGACGAAGAGTCCGACTCCACCCGCACCCGTTCCCGCCGTCGCCGTCGCCGTGGCTCCCGCAACGAGTCCGGTGCTTCCAACAACGACAGCGAGTCCTCCGAGAACAATGGTGACGATTCCCGTCGCCGTCGCGATGATCGCGATGAGCGCGACCGTGATGATGACGAGGAGCAGACCGTTACCCGCCGTCGCCGTCGCCGCCGCGGAGGCAAGAATGCCGAGAGCGGTGATGAGCAGGACGATCAGCAGCTGACTCGCCGCTCCCGCAAGCAGCAGTACATCGATGAGATCACCGATGTGGAAGGCTCCACCCGTCTTGAGGCCAAGAAACAGCGACGCCGTGACAATCGTCGTGAGCGTAGTCGCCAGAGCCAGCTCATGGAGCAGGATTTCCTCGCACGCCGTGAGAACGTCGATCGCCTCATGGTGGTGCGCGAGAAGGAACATCACACCCAGATTTCCGTGGTGGAAGACAACATCCTGGTCGAGCATTACGTCTCCGACATCCAGGAAGTGCAGACCGTGGGCAACATCTACCTCGGCCGTGTACAGAACGTGCTGCCCAGCATGGAAGCCGCTTTCGTGGACATCGGCCAGGCCCGTAACGGCGTGCTCTACGCCGGTGAGGTCAACTGGGACGCCGCGCGTCTCGAAGGCCAGCCGCGCCGCATCGAGTTGGCGTTCAAGTCCGGCGACCCGGTGCTCGTGCAGGTCACCAAGGATCCGATCGGACACAAGGGAGCCCGCCTGACTTCTCAGGTCACGCTCGCCGGCCGCTTCCTGGTGCTCGTGCCGTCCGGCGGCATGACCGGCGTGAGCCGCAAGCTCTCCGAACGCGAACGTAGCCGGCTCAAGGGCATCGTCTCCAAGATCGCCCCGAAGGATATGGGTGTCATCATCCGTACCGCAGCCGAGGGCGCCTCCGAGGAAGCCATCGTCAAGGATCTTGAGTCTTTGGTTCGCCAGTGGGAGCGCATCAACGCCAAGCGTGAGGAATTCTGGCATGGCAAGCGCCCGAAGCTCCTGCAGGGCGAGCCCGATGTGGCTATCCGTGTGGTGCGCGACATCTTCAACGATGACTTCGGCAAGCTCATCGTCGAAGGCGACAAGGTCTACGACCGTATCGAGGAGTATCTCGACACCATGGCCCCCGACTTGAAGGATAAGCTGGAGAAGTGGGACCCGGCCGAGCATGAGGGCAAGGACGTGTTCGACAAGTGGCAGATCGACTCCCAGCTCAGAAAGGGCATGGAGCGTCAGGTCTACCTGCCGTCTGGTGGTTCGATCGTCATCGACCGTACTGAAGCCATGACCACCATTGATGTGAACACCGGCCGCTTCATCGGCAAGGGCAAGTCCCTTGAGGAGACGGTGACGCGTTGCAATTTGGAGGCCTCTGAGGAAATTGCACGTCAGCTGCGACTGCGCGACATCGGCGGCATGGTGATGATTGACTATGTGGATATGGTCATGCCCGCTAACCGTGACTTGGTGCTGCGCCGTCTAGTCGAATGCCTGGCGCGTGACCGGACCAAGCATCAGGTGGCCGAGGTCACCTCACTTGGTCTGGTGCAGATGACCCGTAAGCGCATCGGTCAGGGCTTGGTCGAGGCGTTCTCCGAGGAATGCCCGACTTGCAAGGGTCGTGGCTTTATCCTGCACGATCAGCCGACCGTTTCCGCCGACTACGATGACCCGTACGCATTGCGCGGCGGTGATCCGTTCGTCAAGACCAACAAGCATGGTCGAGGCACTGCCCCAGCTCCGGAACCGGCCGGCTCCAGCGCTGATGTCAAGGCCAAACTGGCCCAGATTGCAGCTGCTGCCGTGGCCGCCAACAACACCGAGGAGGAGTAGCATTAGACAAATGTTTCATGCGGGCATACCCTCGGTTGCGAAAAGCCGGGGTGTGTCGTGCTTGACACGCAGATAAAAACCATTTGCTTTAGTCCGCGTGTAGGTGTAAATTCGAAACTCGGTGTCTGACCGCAGGCTCGGTGCGTGTTGGGCAAGGTAGCTTTCCAAAACATAAAAGGAACGAATATGTACGCGATTGTGAAGGCCGGTGGCCATCAGGAAAAGGTCGAGGTTGGCGACACCATCCTCGTGAACCGTCTCGACGCCAAGAAGGGCGATACCGTGGAGTTTCCGGTTGCTCTCCTGGTCGATGGCGCCAAGGTGACCCTTGCTGCCGCCGATCTGGCCAAGGTGTCCGTCAAGGCTGAGGTTGTGAACGACGAGGCCAAGGGCCCGAAGATCAACATCCAGAAGTACAAGAACAAGACTGGCGTTGCTCGTCGCAAGGGTCACCGTCAGCCGCTGACTATCGTCAAGATCACGGCGATTGCCTGAGTTATAGAAAGGACCATGAATCATGGCACATAAGAAGGGTGCGTCCAGCTCTCGTAACGGTCGCGATTCGTCGCCTCAGTACCTCGGCGTGAAGAAGTTCGGCGGCGAAGCCGTCGTGGCCGGCAACATCATCGTCCGCCAGCGTGGCACCAACTTCCACGCGGGCCAGAACGTCGGCATGGGCAAGGATCACACGCTGTTCGCCCTCGCTGATGGCTCTGTGAAGTTCGGTGTGCGCCGTGACCGCAAGGTCGTCGACGTCATCGCTGCCTGAGCGATATAGCGTTAAGCTTTTCAAGCCGCGCCCGTAAGGACGCGGCTTTTTTGTAAGGTAATCAATATGAGTGATTTTGTGGATCGAGTAACCGTCCATGTCCGTGGCGGCGACGGCGGCAACGGTTCGGCCGGTATTCGTCGCGAGAAGTACAAGCCGTTGGCCGGGCCGAACGGCGGCAATGGTGGCGACGGCGGATCCGTGGTATTCGTGGCCGACCGCAACGCCACCAGCCTGCTTGACTATCGGTTCATGCCACATCGCACTGCCGGTAACGGCACGATGGGTCTGGGTGACAACAAGGATGGCTCCAAAGGCGAGGATCTGATCCTCCCCGTGCCGTGCGGCACTGTGGTGTTTGAAGCGCGCGGCGAGCAGGGCAAGACCAAACATCCTGGCGAGCAGCTTGCCGATTTGCGCCATGAGGGCGACCGCGTTGTCGTTGCGCAAGGTGGTGCCGGTGGTTTGGGCAACATCGCACTGGCCAACAAGACCCGTCGTGCTCCTGGATTCGCCCTGCTTGGCGAACTGGGTGAAGAGCGCGATGTGATTCTGGAGCTCAAGTCCATCGCCGATGTGGCGTTGGTGGGCTTCCCATCCGCCGGCAAATCGTCCCTGATTGCGGCGATGAGTGCCGCCAAGCCGAAGATCGCCGACTACCCGTTCACCACGCTGGTGCCGAACCTCGGTGTGGTTATCGCCGGCGATTCCCGGTACACCATCGCCGACGTGCCCGGCCTGATTCCGGGTGCGTCAGAAGGCAAGGGGCTGGGTCTGGAATTCCTGCGCCATATCGAGCGCACGGAGATCATCGCCCATGTGATTGATTGCGCCACGCTGGAGCCTGATCGCGACCCGATGTCCGACTATCAGGCGCTGGAAAACGAGCTTGCGCTCTACGCCGACAAGCTGGAGTTGCCGCTGGGTGCGATTCCGATTCCCGAGCGTCCGCGTATCGTTATCCTGAACAAGATCGATGTGCCCGAGGCCAAGGAACTTGCCGAATTCGTGCGTCCGGAGTTCGAGAAGCTCGGACTGAAGGTGTTCGAGATCTCCACTGCATCCCATGAGGGATTGAAGGAACTGAACTTCGCCTTGGCTGAACTGGTGCATGAGATGCGAGAGGAAGTGGCCAGCCGCGAGGAGGCCGAAGAAGAAGCCCGCGTGGTCATCAAGCCTCTTGAAAGGACCGGTCGTCGTCCTCGCCGCGCTGACGAGGGCGGCAACGCACTCGACTTCACCGTGGAACGCCGTGAGCTCGGCAACGGCGAGGTGTTCTACGAGGTTCGTGGTGCCAAGCCGGAGCGTTGGGTCATGCAGACCAACTTCGACAACGACGAGGCCGTGGGCTATCTGGCCGATCGACTGGCCAAGCTCGGCGTGGAAGACGAACTGCGCCGCAAAGGTGCCCGTCCAGGCGATGAGATCCGCATCGGACGAGGCGATCGCATGGTGGAATTCGACTGGGATCCGACCATCTCCGCCGGTGCCGAAATGCTCGACGGCTCCAACCTTGGTGCACGCGGCAAGGATTTGCGTCTCGAGGAGCAGGATCCGCGCGCTCACCGCCGCTCCAATGCCGAACGTCGTGCCCAGTACCACGAGATGATGGATGCCCGTGCGGCTGTGCGCGATGCGATGATGGCTGAACGTAAGGCCGGCCACTGGGCCGACCCGACCGTCGATGATGATCGCCACGATGAGACCAGCCTGTTTGGCCATGGCGAGTCCGCCGACGATAGCGCATCGGAAGAATAATGAAGTTGCTCCCGCCGGCGGGAGCTGCCGAGCACAGCGAGACGGGGGTAGTCCTGGTCGGCTGTAGATTGACAGCTCCACCGTCGGAGGCGGAATTGGAAAGCAAATGAGCACACCAAGTCAGGCCGAGGTACGGCGCATGATCGCCGCTGCCGGCACTATCGTCGTCAAGGTCGGATCTAGCTCCCTGACCCAGCCGAGCGGGCACCTCGACCCTGACAAGCTCGACGCACTTGCCGCCGCATTGGCGCAGGTACGGCTGATGGGTGCCCGTGTGGTGCTGGTCTCTTCCGGTGCTATCGCCGCGGGTTTTGGCCCGTTGGGCTTTGATGAGCGTCCGGCTGATGTGGCTACCCAGCAGGCCACTGCCGCCGTGGGACAAGGCCTGCTGATGGCCCGCTATGAAGCTGCCTTCGGCCGGTTCGGTATTCGGGTGGGCCAGATTCTGATCACCGCGGAAGACACGATTCGAGCCACCCAGTACCGCAACGTGGAACGTACGTTGGATCGGCTGCTCGATCTGGGCGTGGTGCCGATTATCAATGAGAACGACTCGCTGGCCTCCAACGAGATTCGTTTCGGCGATAACGACCGGCTGTCTGCTTTGGTGGCCAATCTGGTGCGTGCCGAAGCGTTGGTATTGCTCACCGACGTGGATGCGCTGTACACCGCGCCGCCTGCTCAGCCCGGATCGCGCCGCGTGGAATATGTGCCCAACGTAATCGACGCGCTGGGCGATATCCAGGTGTCCGGCTCGGGATCCAAAGTCGGCACCGGTGGCATGGTCACGAAACTTGAGGCCGCTCGTGTGGCGGCCGTTTCCGGTATTCCTACCGTGCTGACATGCGCCTCAAACGCAGGCCCCGCAATGATGGGCGATCCGGTGGGCACGGTGTTTGCCCCGGTCAAGGCCCGTGGATCTTCGCGCCGCCTATGGATTGGTTTTGCGGCTGAACCGCGCGGCACGATTGTGGTTGATGCGGGTGCAGCCAAGGCCATTCGCGGTGGTCGGGCATCGTTGCTGGCCGCCGGCGCTCTCGATGTGCATGGCGATTTTTCCGCCGGCGATCCTGTATGGATCGATGACGAATCCGGCACGCATCTGGCCCGTGGTCTGGCCGGCTTCGACTCCGAGGAGATTCCGCAGACGCTCGGTCGCAATACGGCCCAGCTCAAGCGGTTCCTGGGCGATCAGTACGCGCATCCGCTTGTGCACCGCGACAATCTTGTACTGGTGTAAGTCATTGCGTTGAAGCTCCCCTCTGATGAGGGAGCTGATAGGCGTAGTGAGAGAACTGTGAGAGGCCAGAGCCTGCCCTCATCCACTCGCTGTATTCACTGAATCGCCGCGATAAACGTATCCAGCGAGCCAGTGCCCTGAATACGCACGCGTGGCAAGTTCATGGGATCGGCACCAACATCGGCCCAGCCATACTGAGTGGTAAACGCGGCCAATGTGCCGGTCTCCTTGACCGCCTCAATCGCGTCTGGCGTGGTATCGCCGAACGGATAGGCAAATGCCTGCAAGGAGCCGGTTACCTGCTCCGACTGCTTGAGATCATCCACAATCTCCTGATGGCTCATTGCGCTGATGCGTCCGCCGTGGCCGACCGTGCCGCCGGCGCGGTGCATGTCGAACGAATGCGATTCATACTCAAGATATGGCGTGGCGTAGGTTTTCATCTTGTTCAGCGCCTCGCCATCGGCCCCTATGATGAACGATGTGGCCGGCACCTTGTACTTGGCCAGCAGAGGGGCGCCGTACTGGAAGAAGTGCGGCTCGCCATCATCGAAAGTCATCACGATGCTGTTCTTGGGCAGGCTGTGCTTGCCATCGATGAATGCGCGGACCTCGGGCCAGGACGGGTAATAGAAATTGTTCTGCGTCAGGTATTGCAGCTGAGGCTCGAGTGACGTGGTCGGAATCCAGTTCGCGTCAACGTCTGCAGGCGGATTCGCCGGATCGTAGACATAGTGGTACATCAGCACGGGAATACCGCCGGTCTGCTTATCCATCGTGTCCACTACTTTGACCGTGCGCGTGGCGGATGCCTCATGGCCGGTTGAATCATGAACCGTGTATTGCACCGTGTAATCGCCGGGAGTGTTCGTGTCTACGGTGCCGGTAGTGACGATGTTGCCGGTCAGTACGCCGTCTTCCGGCTCGATGGCATGTGCGCCGCCTTCCACATACTGCTCACCCTTGAGCACATAGGTGGTTTCGCTGCCGTTGACACCGATGACGATGTTGCCGGGATCCAACTGCGGCACGGTTTTACGGGTAAGTGATTTATGCGCGGTGGTCGGAAGCTGCTGTTGCATGGATGGCGCAGACTGCCGGGCGAACCACCCATGCGCAACGACACCGACGGTGATTACCAAGGCCACTGTCGCCACGGCTGCTACCACCAATACGGCGATACGCCGCGTGCGCTGTGCTGCGATTGCGGCAGCGGAACGGTGGCTGGCGTGTTGCCCGTAGTGCAACTGGCTGCCATGAGCGCTATGCGTTTCGGCATGGCGGCTGTACGCCACACGTGGCTCGACCGTGCTGCGGCGAGTCCCACGACTGCCATGGCTTTCGTGATGCTTTGCCATAATCTCTCCTCCGGCACGCTTTCCCAACCCGCTGCGCGCAGCTCCATTGCACCACAGACCCTATGCGGATGTCCAGTTTTGTTGAGACCTACAACACACTTCCAAACATCGTGCGTTGGGGTTATCGTAAGAGCCATGACTATGGCGCAATGGCAGATTCTTTCCGACCGTATCAACACTGTGGCACCGAGCGCTACGCTCGCCGTGGATTCCAAGGCCAAGGCAATGAAGGCCGCCGGTCTTGACGTTATCGGTTTTGGTGCCGGTGAGCCGAACTTCCCGACTCCTGCGAACGTGGTCAAGGCCGCTGCCGATGCGTGCCTTGATCCGAAGAACTACAAGTACACGCCCACTCCGGGTTTGCCCGAGCTGCGCGAGGCCATCGCGGCCAAGGTGCTGCGCGATTCCGGCTATGAGGTAAGCGCCGATCAGGTAGTAGTGACCAACGGCGGTAAGCAGGCCGTGTATGAGGCTTTCCAGATTTTGCTCAACGATGGTGACGAGGTCATCATCCCCACTCCGTACTGGACCAGCTACCCTGAGGCCGTGAAGCTGGCGGATGGCGTGCCGGTGGAGGTGTTTGCCGGTGCCGACGTGAACTTTGAGCCGTCGCTGGAGGCGCTTGAGGCTGCCCGTACCGAGCGGACCAAGGCCATCATCGTCAACTCGCCGAACAACCCGACCGGTGCCGTATGGAAGCCGGAAACCGTGGAAGCCATCGGACGTTGGGCTGTTGAGCACCACATCTGGATTATCTCCGATGAGATTTATGAGCACCTGAACTATGACGATGCGCGCACCACATACATCGGTGCTGCCGTGCCGGAATGCCGCGACCAGCTACTGGTGCTTAACGGTGTGGCCAAGACCTACGCGATGCCTGGCTGGCGTGTCGGCTGGATGGTCGCCCCGGCTGAAGTGGCCAAGGCTGCCACCAAGCTGCAGGGTCATATGACTTCGAATGTGGCCAATATCTCTCAGCGTGCCGCATTGGCCGCCGTATCCGGCCCTCTGGATGAGGTATACGAGATGCGTAAGGCTTTTGATGTGCGTCGCCGTGCGATTGTTGCGGCTCTGAACGACATCGAGGGTGTGTATTGCCCGACTCCGACCGGTGCGTTCTATGCGTTTGCGGATATCACCGCGTTGCTGGGCAAGCCGCTGGGTTCCAACGGCACGGTGTGCGCCACTTCTGCCGATTTTGCCGCTGCTCTGTTGGACGAAGCTCACGTGGCCGCTGTTCCCGGTGAAGCCTTCGGCGCTCCCGGTTACCTGCGCTTCTCTTATGCTCTCGCCGACGACGATTTGGCCGAGGGCATGAAGCGTTTCAAGGACTGGGCGAAGTAAACCGTTCCTTTCCCCTCCGAAGAGGGGAGCGCATCCTGAGGGGAGTTTTGGGCGTGTTGAGCCCGGCTCCCCTTGGTCGTCTTTGGAGGCGATTTTGCAGTTTATCCGACACGCGATTTGCCTTAATCCACCCCAGCCGTTACTATAGCGATTTGGCGGTTTCCGCCATGGCGAAGCGTTCTCTACGGAACGCCAGTCGAGGTGAACTTCACCTAGGGAAGTGGCGCAATTGGTAGCGCAACGGTCTCCAAAACCGTAGGTTGTGGGTTCGAGTCCCGCCTTCCCTGCCAAGTTTCTTCAATAATCAAGCAGCTGATGCGAGGTACGGAATGGCTAAGACGAGCACAAACGAAAAGGCAGTCAAGCCGAATGTCTTCATGCGTATTGGTCTGTTTATCAAGCAGATCATCGATGAGCTTCGCAAGGTCGTAACCCCCACTGCCAAGGAACTGTTCTTCTGGTCTCTGGCTGTGTTCATCTTCGTGTTGCTGCTGATGGCCCTCGTTACCGGCATGGACTTCGGTCTGGGCAAGGCCACGCTGGGTATTTTCGGCTGATTTACGCATAACCTGAAGGTGAATGACAACGCATGAGTGATGAACTGAATCTCGAGAATCTCGACGCTGCTCTGGAGAACGTGGATGCGGCGGCCGATGAGGCTCCTGTGGCTGATGCTCCGGCCGAGGCCGTTGAGCCTGCCGAACCTGTTGCCGAGGCTCCTGTGGCTTCCCCTGAAACCGTGACTGAGTCGGCGGAAGAAGAATCCGAAGTCAACGAGTCCGAGCAGGCTGAGGAAACCGACGCCGGCCAGAAGGCCGTTGATGAGTTCTCCAAGTCGTTGCGCACCCTTGATGGCAAGTGGTACGTGCTGCACACCTACTCCGGCTACGAGAAGCGGGTGAAGACCAACATCGAGTCCCGTGTGGCTTCTTTCGGCATGGAAGATCAGATCTTCCAGGTCGAGGTGCCGATGGAAGAGGTCGAGAAGCACACCGAAAAAGGCAAGAAGATCATCACCCGCGTGCGTGTTCCTGGCTACGTGCTGATTCGTATGTGGCCGGACGAGAACGCTCGCCGTGTCGTGCGTGAGACCGAAGGCGTGACCGGCTTCGTTGGTCCGTCCAAGGATCCGGCTCCGCTCTCCCGTCAGGAAGTCGTGGCCATGATGGCCCCGATGATTGCCTCCGAAGCGCTCAAGGCCGCCGGCGACAAGCCCGCTGCCGCCAAGAAGCGCAAAGTCGAGGTCTCCTATGCCGTGGGTGACCAGGTCACCGTTACCGATGGTCCTTTCGCCACTATGGCCGCTGTCGTTTCCGACGTGGAACCCACCACCCAGAAGCTCACCGTACTCGTGTCCATTTTCGGTCGCGATACGCCTGTGGAGCTCGGCTTCCACCAGGTGCAGAAGCTCGACTAATAGGTTTAATAGCAAAAGCCCGACCATCACGGTCGGGCTTTTTGTTGTTGTTAGTCATCGGGCATCTCGTCGCATCGTGACCGTAGTCGCAAACCGTAATTGCAGTCGTAACCGGTAACTTTGTAGTTCCTAGGGCATCCCTTGTTCGTTAGCGACAGGATTTTAGGAGATTATCCCAGTCGTCCTAAATTGCTGTCGCTAAGTGAGTCTTAGTAACAGGATTTTAGGAGATTGGGGTTGGTTTCCTAAATATCTGTCATTGGCTTTGACTCAGTGACAGAATTTTAGGACGAAGCCGCTCTTTTCCTAAATTTCTGACGCTGGGGCGGTGCATTGATGTCGTTAGGTGGGTGGCGATTGTGGATGACGCAGTCCGATGATGAGAACAACTGTGGATGATGCTGCCGATGGCGAGAACCGGGGCGGACTTATGGCCAGTTGTTGTCCGGGTGAGACGACATAATGAGAAAGCTTGTGTCTGGAGGGAAGACCCGCTAGCACAGCACAGCAATATAAGTTGCGGGAGGAGACCGACCGCGGCCAAATATTGAGCACAATCGGATACCTAATGAGTCAAGACCGATTGGGCTGAGTAGATGGACACGGACGGCGACCATTTGAACCGCGTTATAGAAAGAAGAACCATATTATGGCTCCCAAGAAGAAAGTCTCGGCGCTGATCAAGCTCCAGATTCAGGCTGGCAAGGCCAACCCGGCCCCGCCGCTGGGCCCGGCTCTGGGTTCCCACGGCGTGAACATCATGGATTTCTGCAAGGCATACAATGCCCAGACGCAGGACAAGATGGGCCAGGTCATCCCTGTCGAGATCACCGTTTACGAGGATCGTTCCTTCACCTTCATTCTCAAGACCCCGCCGGCCGCAGCTCTGCTGAAGAAGGCTGCTGGCATTGAGAAGGGTACCGAGAACCCGCTGACCCACAAGGTCGGTTCTGTCACCAAGGCGCAGGTTCGCGAAATCGCTGAGACCAAGATGGAAGATCTGTCTGCTCGCGATATCGAAGCCGGCATGAAGATCATCGAGGGCACTGCTCGCTCGATGGGCATCACGGTTACGGACTGATAAGGAGAAGGACAGATGGTAAAGCGTTCCAAGAAGTACCGCGAAGCCGCTGAGCGCGTCGATCGCAACAACCTCTACACCGCCAACGAGGCCATTGCTCTGCTCAAGAGCATGCCCTCCTACAACTTCGACCAGACCGTCGAGGCTGTGTTCCGTCTGAGCGTTGACCCGCGCAAGGCCGACCAGCTCGTGCGTGGTACCGTCAACCTGCCTCACGGCACTGGTAAGACCGCCAAGGTCCTCGTGTTCGCTCGTGGCCCGAAGGCCACCGAGGCCACCGAGGCCGGCGCCGACATCGTCGGTGATGACGACCTGATCGCCAAGGTTCAGGGTGGCTTCCTCGACTTCGATGCCGTGGTTGCCACTCCAGACATGATGGGCAAGGTCGGCCGTCTGGGCCGTGTGCTCGGCCCCCGTGGCCTGATGCCGAACCCCAAGACTGGCACTGTGACCATGGATGTCACCAAGGCTGTCAAGGACATCAAGGGCGGCAAGATCGAGTTCCGTGTCGACAAGAACGGCAACCTGAGCTTCCTCATCGGCAAGATGAGCTTCGATGAGTCCGCTCTCGACGAGAACTTCAAGGCCGTGGCCGACGAAGTCAAGCGTCTGAAGCCGTCCACCGTGAAGGGCCGTTACCTGACCAAGGCGACCATCACCTCCACGATGAACCCGGGCGTCCCGGTTGACCCGAGCACCTTGGCCTGATCGGGCTTAGCTCCGAGTAGCTAATCAAGGCGGTTCCCACTGTGGTGGGAGCCGCTTTTTGCTATATGCAGGTTGGTTGTTGGGTTGGGTGATTTCACGCTGCATGTCGGCAACAGCCGGCTGGGGGCGGCTCAGTCCTACTGTACGAGACAACGCCCTGCAATAGCCGCAGTGGCCTTCGTCTGCCTTGTCTGATGAGGCTGTCGCGTCATAGGCGGAATTGGTATGGGATACGATTCAGCGCATGTCAGCGGGGAGCACGAAAAAACGATTTACTGCGCTGTGGCCATACGCCCTAGAGCGATGGCCGTAATAAGCACGTACGCCTCACGCGGGTCGGTGGCGTCCCAGCCGGTGGATTCCGCTGCACGCTTGAGACGGTACCGGATGGTGTTGGGGTGCACATTGAGTTCCTTGGCACAGGTCTCCAGTGATCCCCCGTATTTCAGGAACGTCGAGACGGTCAGCAATGTAGGGTCATCCGGTCCTGCAGCGGTTAGGCTACCGTACACCACACGGATCAGCTCATCGCGAGCATCTTCGTCGCCAATCAGCGCGCGTTCTGGCAGCGCGTCATCAGTGCGCAGCGGGCGGGGGAGGGACTGCGCGGTGGCAGCCAAGGCCGGAGCGGCTTTCAGACAGTACAGCGTGGCCTGAACGGATCGCATGGCGCCTTCGGCGCCGGTACGTTGCGGTCCCAAGGCGATAGGACGGTCGGCGTCGAAAGCCGGGGCGATGGTGTTACAGATGATTTCCGGTGTGGCCGCACCGACCGGACGAATCAGGGCCACAACAGCGGTACGGCCCGTACCATTGTCAGCGCCTGTGAGTCCGGTTATCGGATGTTCGGCAGTCAGACATGTTCCGCCAAAATCGGCCACGATTTTTTCAATGTCAACACGGCTGCGGGCGGCGGAGCGAGCGGGGTAGCCGGCAATGGCGTAGCAGGTAAAATCATGCTCGAAGCCAAGGATGGTGAAGAGCGAGGCCACGCGGTCGTCGGCCAGATGATTGAACAGGCACTCGAACAGCACAGTGCGTGCACGGTCGGTCGCAGAGATGCCGGAACGGTCTGTGAAATCAGACGAATTGGCGGCGTCGGCGGCAAGTAGTTCGAGAAAATCTGACATATGTACCAGTCTAGCGTTGGCGGTACCGGCACTGGACAACGATTCTGCCGGCATCACATTGTCAATCGTTTTACGCAACTATTGCGGCAGGGTCATTGTCGTCGATGCTGAAGATTGTGCTTGCCGAGCAATCCGACGTTCGGCCAAGGATTCACGCCAATAGGTGAGCACCACGAAACCGAACACGAACGCCACCGGAAGCATGTGCCGTTCAAAGTTGTTGGCCGGTGCGGTAATCATCACGCCCATAAGCAACAGTAGTGGAATATGGGTCATCAGTGTGAGCCAGCGGCGGCGAATCACTTCGGCGGCACCGATCAGCAGCGTCATCACCACATAGAAATTGCCGTGCGTAATCCAGCCGATCACCGGGATTTTGCCCCAGCTCCGGGTGAATCCAGTAATTTGCTCGCGCCAGTTGTGGTTGTAGCTCTTAATCCATGTGGAGTTCTTCTGCACGTAGTCGCTGGTCACGTAGTAGTCCATCGACACGTATGGCTGGTCGGTCACATTGAAGTAGCCGAAACACTTGGCCAGCAATGCATCCAGTGCGATAACCGGATTGTCCTTGACGATTTCGAACCATGCCTTATTGAAATTGGTCATGTCCTCGGGCGTCACCGTGCGCCACTTGTAGCTGACTTTCTTGGCTTGAATACCCGAGGATTTCACCGGGTCAGCATCTTGCTGGGAATAGGCGTCGGCCATTTGGTCCAGATTGAACACGTCAGAGAGATTCTTCTTGGCTTCCTCCGAGATGCCTTCTGGATTGCGGCTGGCCACACGGGCGATCATTTGCAACTGCACGCCGCGGCTTTCGATGGGGTCGCCGCCGATAATCGCCCCGGAGGAGATTGCAAGAGAGATGCCGCCATGAATCAGCATGGTGGGGATAAGCAGAGCCACGACGTAGGTTGTCCAACGACGGCGGTCGGCGATGAGCGCCAACACGATCTGTAGGGCGATGATGTACCAGGCGTACTTCGCGGAAATCAGCATCACTGCAGTGGAAAGAACGAACGCAACAAAACTATGACGTGGTAAGCGGATGGGTGCGGTAGCAGTCAGACCTTTGCGCTTTCCCTCGGGCTTCCATGTCTGGGTGAGCTCATACCAGATGCCGAACCACCAGACGAACGAGAAGGCGAACAGCGGCGATTTGGTGATGGAGATCGTGGCGAACACGGCCAGCGGGCAGCACAGGAAGAATGCAAGAATCAGGAATCGGGCACGCCCCCCGGCAAGCTGGGGTGCGGCATCCTGTGCGATGCGCGCGCTGGTAGTCGAGGATACGTTGCCGGTGCTGGAGCCGTTCTTGTCCTTGGTTGACTGAGCCACGCCCATCCACGGTCGATTGAGGAATCGGTTGGCGGTTGCGGCGCAGCAGAATACGGCGAGCAGCATCTGTCCGGCGGCAAGCGCCACGATGCCTGCATCGTTCGAGCCGGTCAGATATCGCGAGAATGCGGCCACCGCACCGTAGAACGCGGTGAGCACTACGTTATGCTGGTCGGTCAGATAAGTGGGGTCAGGCGGCCACATATAGTGCGCGGTGGGGTAGATGTCCATTGGCACGAAGGAGAAGAAGCCGATATACGGCTGTTGCAGGCCGGTCCATTGGTTCCAGGCCCAGCTGAATTCGCGGATTTGCGAGCGGATATCCGCGCCGAATGCGGCCAGCAGGGTGGTCGGCACCCACAGCCAACCGATAAAGAACACGAGTGCGAGCTTCCAGAACCGATTCGTGCCGCGGGTGATCCAACGGCCCAAGGTGGCGAAGCGGGACGCAACGGTGGCGTGACGCTTGGAGACATTGGAGTCGGCGACGACGGACTGGGACTGCGATGGTTCGAGAGCCTGATTGCTGTGCTGCTGCCCGGCCCGGCTGAGTCTCCCGCTGATCGCCCGTGGCAGCACGCGCTGTCCTGCCGCAAAGCGCACCATAATCACGATGAGCCCAAGGTAGATGGCAAACGACAGCACAAAGAATGCGGTATTGGTCCAATTCCAATTGGCGATGGTGCCGTTTTCAAAATCCCAGTACAACGGTCCCACCGCTGTGCATAGTGCCAGCCACAGGCAAGCCAGTGCGGCCAGCGTCCACCGTGCAACAGCGCCCACACGGGCAAGGCGCGGGTGGGCTGCGGCAACAGGCAGTGAAGAGGCTGGCGACGTCATGACAGTCTATGGTAGCCGCACAGGTCAACGGATGCAGATGTGTGATGGTCGCCGTCTCACCGGTGGATTGCAGACGCAGGCAAGGCCGCTATGACTGCAATCGTATGCGGGCCATCTGCATGGTGTGACTTTGCTCACGTGTGAGCGTTCACACCGGGGTATTGGCCGAAAATGGGCGGTTTTGTGCGCTTTTTCGCGAGACATCGGGAATCTGGTCGCGCAAATCGGGGTAACGTAGTTCCCATGATGATTGCTTTGCAAGCTGCAACGCCGCAGCTACCGAGAACCAAAGCCGTTGCAGATCAAGTAGTCGCCGTGGGCGAGACTGATTCGACCAACGCGTTGGCTGCGCGCATGATAGGTGACGGGTCGTTGACGCTGCCTGAGCGCAAGGGCGGCACGCTTGCCGTCGGTGTAGTCGTCACCGATTGGCAGAGCGCCGGACGGGGGCGTAATGGTCATACCTGGATCAGTCAGCCTGGCTGTTGCTCAACGATGTCCTATGCCGTGCGCATTCCTCGCGCGATCGCCACCGACGAATCGGTGAACGGCTGGCTGCAGATGATTGCGGGCCTGGTCACGCTCGATGCGCTGAACGGCATGATTAAGGAATATGGCGCCGCTCCGAATAAGCAGGATTGTTTTTTGGAGCTCAAATGGCCAAACGACGTGTTCTGCCACGGGCTCAAGCTCGGCGGACTGCTCTCTGAACTGGTGTTGTTGCCGGACGGGGAAGCTGATGATGATGTTGTCGTCGTCTTCGGGGTCGGCCTGAATCTGGCGTTGGGCGCGAGCCGTTTGCCGACGCCGCAATCGACTTCGCTGCAGCTGCACGTTTCGGGGTTGCCGTCGTTCAACGAGATGCGTGACGCGGTGGCCGAACGTGAGGTTGAGGGCTTCCGAGAGCGCCTGGCAGCGTTCATTGCGGATCCGCACGGGCAGGCCGAGACATTGCGTGAAGAGATGAAGGCGGTATGTTGGGCGCGCGGCCGTCAGATCGAGGCGCACTTCACCGATGGCACCACACTGATTGGTGAGGCAATCGGGCTTAATGAAGATGCCTCATTGATCTTAAGAACAGAAGACGGCACGGACCATACGGTCCGCACCGCCGATGTAGGAGTGCTGTAGGTCAGCGACCGAGCTTGGACAGACCGGCTGCGGCCAAGGAGGCGACGACTGCCTTGATGGCGTCGCCGGCGACGAAGCCCATGGAAGCCAAGGCCACGGCGGCGATCGGTACGCCGGTCAGCGCAGACTGAATGACGAAGCCAAAGGCGTACACCACCACGACGCCGCCAACCAGAGCGGCCAGTAGGTAGCGGCCTGCGGTGAGAGCGGCGGCGGAAGCGGACGAGGTGTTGGCCTTACCGCGCAGCAGCGCGATAACAATCACGCCAGGCAGGAATCCGAAGAGGAAGCCGGCGCTCGGGCCGACCAGAGCCATGGTGGAAGCGCCGCCCGCGAACACCGGGAGACCGACTGCACCAGCTGCCAGGTAAGCGGCGACGGCGGAACCCGCCTGACGCCACGGCAGCATCAGACCAGCAAGCATCACCACGAAAGTCTGTAGGGTGATCGGTACCGGTGTGCCCGGAATCGGGATTGCGCCTGCGGCTGCGGACAGCCACATCAGTACGGCGAACAGCGCCGGCTTCCACGAAGCGGCGACGATGCGGCGGCCGAGTGATGCGGTGGCCGCAGTGGATGAGGTGGTGTGTGAAGTCTGCATGATGAATAACCTCTATGTTGTGTGCTATCGCCGTTGCTGGCAGGCGGTATGCGATGGAGTGGGAGTGCCGTGGCCTTATGTGGCCTTGATGCGCATTAGCCGTCCATATTGCGGACGGCTTGGCATGCGTACCATCGACTGCGGAACGAGGCGGTTGATGCCTGAATCGAGTGCCGATCCATTGGCTGTATCCGCCTGTACGTTGAGCCTTCCCCCGAACTTACGGTTGCCATCGTAGGAGTGTTCGGTTTCGTGCGATTTCGTGATAACCCACAAATTTTCCGATTCTGGTTTGTTGCAAGTTGACGAATACATGAATGGCGTCAACTGCCGGCGTGCTTGGTCAATAGCGCCAAAAACCCTGATGTTCCAAGTCTTAAGGGGTGCGTGGGCATGCGGTTACGCTCCTGAAACTTACGCACTCGTTTGTTCATGGCCTACAAAAGCCGATGATATGTTTTGTGCGAACTCAGCTTGCCCCATACCTCATATCAAGGGCACAATTTGACGCTATGGCTCATATTGTCAAAAAACTGCTGATCGCGAACCGAGGCGAGATTGCGCTTCGCGTAGTGCGTACGGCCAAGGAGATGGGTATCTCCACCGTGGCTGTCTACTCCGAACAGGATCGCAACAGCCGCTATGTGGACATGGCCGACGAAGCATACCTGCTTTCCGGCGACACCTACAAGGACACCTACCTCAACGAGGATCTGCTGATCGACATCCTGCACAAAACCGGTGCGGACGCCGTGCACCCCGGCTATGGATTCCTGTCTGAAGTGCCGAGCTTTGCGCAAAAGGTCGAGGATGCCGGTGCCATTTGGGTGGGCCCGCACCACACCGCGCTCGTGGATCTCGGCGATAAGATCACCGCCCGCCGCGTGGCCCTGCGTGCCAAGGTACCGCCCGTGCCAGGTCTGTCCGAGCCGGTGACCGATGTGCGTACCCTGCTCGACTTCGCACACACCCACGGCTACCCGATCATGATGAAGCGCACCGATGGCGGTGGCGGCCACGGCATCACCGTGGTGCATGACGACGAGGAACTGCGCCGCTTCTACATGAACCACGACGCACTGCAAGGCGGCGATCTGAAGGAATACTTCATCGAGAAGTTCGTGGACAAGGCACGCCACGTCGAGACCCAGTCCGGACGCGACTCGCACGGCAACTTCACCGTGTACTCCACCCGTGACTGCTCGCTGCAGCGCCGCAACCAAAAGCTTGTGGAAGAAGCCCCCGCGCCTTTCCTGCCCGAGGAAATCGTCAGCACTTTGGAGGAATACTCCCGCCGCCTGTTTACCACGGTCGGCTATGTGGGCTTGGGCACCTGCGAATTCATGGTGACCCCGAATGGCAAGGTGTATTTCCTGGAAGTCAACCCGCGTCTGCAGGTGGAACACACCGTGTCCGAAGAGGTCAGCGGCCTTGACCTGGTGCGCGAACAGCTCAACATTGCAGCGGGCGGTGAACTCACCCGTGCCCCTGAGCCGCGCGGCCACAGCTTCGAACTGCGTATCACCAGCGAAGACCCGGCCACCAACCTGACCCCTGGTTCCGGCACCCTCGAGAAGATTCAGTGGCCGGCCGGACCCGGTGTGCGCATCGACACCGGTGTGGAGCAGGGTGACACCATCTCCCCGAAGTTCGACTCGATGATGGGCAAGGTCATCGTCACCGCCCAGAACCGCCTTGACGCCGTGGCCCGTGTGCGCCGTGTGCTGGACGAGCTGGTGATCGAAGGTGTGCCCACGCCGATTCCGCTGTTCAAGGAGATCTTCCGCAACGACGACTTCACCGCCGAGAACGGTCACCCGTTCTCCGTGTCCACCAAGTGGCTGGAACGCACGTACCTGAACCGCACACCGGCTTCCGCCAGCTCGGGTCAGCCGGCATCGCTGGCTGGTGCCGCAGCTCCTGCCGCGCCCGACAAGTCCACGTCCGAGACCTTTGTCATCGAGATGAACAACCGCCGCGTCAAGCTCACCGTGCCGCTCGACATCGTGGAGAACATCACCGGATCGGCCCGCGCCCGCGGTGCCAAGCGACCCACTCAGCCGTTGCGCGGCGCAGGCCTGCACAATGTGGCCTCCGGCGCCGCCAAGGCGAACGATGGCGCCAAATCCGGCGTCATCGCGTCCCCGATGCAGGCCGTGGTCACGCGCATCAACGTGTCCGAAGGTCAGCAGGTGGCCAAGGGCGACCTGCTGGTGGTGCTCGAATCCATGAAGATGGAGAACTACGTGTACGCGCCGGCCGCAGGCGAAGTGAAGAAGATCTTCGTCGGCCCAGCCGATGGTGTGGAAGCCGGCGACACGTTGGTCACGCTGGATGTGGCCAAGGCCGAGGACTCCAAGAAGGAGGGCGGCAATGACTGACATTATGGATTCGCCGGCCGTCAAGGCCGTGACTGCTGCCTCGGCGACCAACGCCTCCCAGCCTACGGCTCACCAGCCGCTGCGCGCCGCCGTGGTCAAGGCCGCCGAACTGGCTCGCGCCGCCGAAGAGCGCGCCCGCGACAAACAGCACGCCAAAGGCAAGAAAACCGCGCGCGAACGCCTTGACCTGCTCTTCGACACTGGCACGTTTGAGGAGATCGGCCGCTTCCAGGGCGGCAACATCGCCGGCGGCAACGCCGGTGCGGCCGTCATCACTGGCTTCGGCCAGGTCTACGGCCGCAAAGTCGCCGTCTACGCCCAGGACTTCTCCGTCAAGGGCGGTACCCTCGGCACCGCCGAAGGCGAGAAGATCTGCCGACTGATGGACATGGCCATCGACCTCAAAGTGCCGATCGTGGCCATCGTGGACTCCGGTGGCGCCCGCATCCAGGAAGGCGTGGCCGCCCTGACCCAGTACGGCCGCATCTTCCGCAAGACCTGCGAGGCCAGCGGCTTCGTGCCCCAGCTGAGCCTGATCCTCGGCCCCTGCGCCGGTGGCGCCGTCTATTGCCCGGCACTGACGGACCTCATCATCATGACCCGCGAGAACTCGAACATGTTCGTCACCGGACCGGACGTGGTCAAGGCCTCGACCGGCGAGACCATCTCCATGGCCGACCTCGGCGGCGGCGAAGTGCATAACCGGATGTCCGGCGTGGCCCACTACCTCGGCGAGGACGAATCGGATGCCATCGACTACGCGCGCACCGTGCTCGCCTACTTGCCGTCCAACAGCGAAAGCAAGCCGCCGGTCTACGCCTACGCCGCCACCCGCGCCGAACGCGAAACCGCCAAGCGACTCGCCACCATCGTGCCCGCCAACGAACGCCAGCCGTACGACATGCTCGAAGTGATCCGTTGCATCGTCGATTACGGAGAATTCGTGCAGGTGCAGGAACTGTTCGGCGCCTCCGCGCTCGTCGGCTTCGCCTGCATCGACGGCAAGCCGGTCGGCATCGTGGCGAACCAGCCGAACGTGCTCGCCGGCATCCTGGACGTCGACTCGTCCGAGAAGGTCGCCCGATTCGTGCGACTGTGCGACGCGTTCAACCTGCCCGTGGTCACCCTCGTGGACGTGCCCGGCTACAAGCCCGGCTCCGACCAGGAGCACGCCGGCATCATTCGCCGCGGCGCCAAGGTGATCTACGCCTACGCCAACGCGCAAGTGCCGATGGTGACCGTGGTGCTGCGCAAGGCGTTCGGCGGCGCGTACATCGTGATGGGATCCAAAGCCATCGGCGCGGACCTGAACTTCGCGTGGCCCTCCTCCCAGATCGCGGTACTCGGTGCGGCCGGCGCGGTGAACATCATCCACCGCCATGACCTGGCCAAGGCCAAAGCCTCCGGACAGGACGTCGATGCGCTGCGGGCCAAGTACATCAAGGAGTACGAGACCAGCACCGTCAACGCGAACCTCTCGCTGGAAATCGGGCAGATCGACGGCATGATCGACCCCGAACAAACCCGTGAAGTGATCGTCGAATCGCTGGCCACGCTTGCTACCAAGCGCCGCATCAAGCGCACCACCAAACACCACGGCAACCAGCCACTTTGATTTTTGAAGACGTCAACCAAAACACAAGTAAGGAAAGTAATGTCCACCTTCTTCCTCAACCGCCTGACCACCGAGCCTCATGCGCTCGCTTTCGCCGGCCAGTCCACCCCGTGGCCGGTCGCCTTGGCAGACCAGACCACCGATCCCAGTCTTGACGAGACCCTGCGTGGCCACGTCGCCGCAGCCAACCGACTGCTCGCCCCGGCCGCCGCTGACCTGCTGGCCACCACCGGTCGTCCGGTCGACCTGTTCGGCTTCACCCCGAACCCGGCCCGCCTCGGTGCCGCAGCCGACGCCACCGCTTCTGTGGAAGGTGTGGCTCTGACCCAGCTTGGTGCATTGCTCGACCTTGAGCACCTCGGTTATAGCGTGGCTCAGGCCAAGCCGGTTGCCGTGCTCGGCCACTCCCAGGGCGTGCTCGCCGTGCACATGACCCGTGCCATCGAGGCCGCCGGCTCCATCGAGGCCGCCGGCAAGACCCTCGACGAGATTCTGGCCGTCGCCGCCCTGATCGGTGCAGCCGGCACTCGCCGCGTGCGCGAACTGGGCCTGAACCCCAAGTACGGCGAGGCCAGCCCGATGCTTTCCGTCAAGGGCGCCACTCGTGAACAGGTCGAGGCTTTGGTGGCCCGCGTCAACAATGCACACGGCCCGATTTCCATTGCCGTCACCAACTCTGACAATCACCACGTGCTGTCCGGCTACCCGGAGGATCTGGCCGCATTTGCCTTCGAAACCGAGCGCGAACACCAGCACCAGGCCAAGCTGCGTGAACAGAAGCTCCACGGCGGCACTGTGTTCAACCCCACTCTCGAATACCTCGAAGTCACCCTGCCCTTCCATTCTCCGCTCATGGCCGAAGCTGTTGAGCAGACCGTGTCTTGGGCTGTCGCCTGCGGCTTTGACCAGGATCGCACCCGCGCGCTCGCTGAGGAAGTGCTGCTCAACCATGTGGACTGGAATGCCCGCGTCAAGGCGCTGTTCAACGCCGCCGACCCGGCCAAGCTGTGGATTGTGGACCTTGGTCCCGGCAACACGCTTGGCAAGCTGATCGGCAACGTGGTGCAGGGCACCGGCATCGGCGTGGTCGAAGCCACCACGCTGTCCGAACGTTCCGCTCTCTCCACCTTGGAAAGCGAGCCCGAGCGCACCCAGAACTGGAAGGCACTCGCGCCGCGCGTCATCGAAACCCCGGCCGGCGCCAAGCTGGTCACCAAGTTCTCCAAGCTCACCGGCAAGCCGCCGGTGCTGCTGCCCGGCATGACCCCCACCACCGTGGAGCCGGAAATCGTGGCCGCAGCCGCCAACGCCGGCTACTGGGCCGAGCTCGCCGGCGGCGGCCAGGTGACCGCCGAAGTGTTCGACCGCCACATCGCCGCCCTCGAAGACGAGCTTGAGGAAGGCCGCACGGTTGAATTCAACGCGATGTTCATGGACCGCTACCTGTGGAACCTGCAGTTCGGCTCCTCCCGCATCGTGCCCAAGAAGCGTGCTTCCGGCGCTCCGATTGACGGCGTGGTCGTTTCCGCCGGCATCCCCGAGCTGGACGAGGCCGTGGAACTCATCAAGAACCTGCAGGCCGATGGTCTGCCGTACGTGAGCTTCAAGCCCGGCACCGTCGACCAGATTCGTCAGGTCGTGCGCATCGCCAAGGCCGTGGCCCCCACCACCATCATGATTCAGGTCGAAGGCGGCGAGGCCGGCGGCCACCACAGCTGGGAAGCCCTGGATGACCTGCTCGCCGCCACCTACGCCGAAGTGCGCGCCTGCGACAACCTCGTGCTGGTCGCCGGCGGCGGCATCGGCACCCCCGAACGCGCGGCCGACTACATCTCCGGCCAGTGGGCCCACGCCTACGGTCTGCCGGACATGCCGGTCGACGGCGTGCTTATCGGCACCGCTGCGATGACCGCCAAGGAAGCCCACACCAGCCCCGAAGTCAAGCAGATGCTCGTCAAGACGCCCGGCATTCCGGCCGACGCCAAGTCCGATGATGTGTTCGCCCCGCAGGCCGCCCACTGGGTGCCTTCCGGCAAGTCGGTCGGTGGCATGTCCTCAGGACTGAGCCACCTGCATGCCGACATCTACGAGCTTGAGAACGATTCCGCCGAATGCGGCCGCCTGCTTGTGCGCGTGATGAAGCACCCCGAGGAGCTCGACTCCCGACGCAAGGAAATCATCGAGGCCCTGAACAAGACCGCCAAGCCCTACTTCGGCGATCTGGCCTCCATGACCTACCTCGAGTGGGCGCAGCGCTTCGCCGAACTCGCCTTCCCGTGGGCCGACCCGACTTACGCCGACCGATTCCAGCACCTGCTGCAGCGCATCGAAGCCCGTGCGAACGACACCGACTCCGGCGAGTTCACCTCCAAGCTGTTCGCCGCCGACGGCGTTTCTGCCGATGAGGCCGCTGCCGCCGGCCTGCTGACCCGCGACGGCATTCTCGCCGATCCGGCCCCCGCGCTGGAAAAGCTCGCTCTGGCCTACCCGCAGACCGCCGAACTCAAGGTGGTCCCGGCCGACGTGGCCTGGTTCCCGGTGCTCGTGCGCGAATACCCCAAGCCCATGCCGTTCGTACCCGTCATCGACAACGACCTGCTGCGTTGGTGGGGTCAGGACCAGCTCTGGCAGTCCGAAGACCAGCGCTACTCCGCCGATTCCGTGCGTGCCATCCCCGGCCCGATCTCCGTTGCCGGCATCACCACCATCGACGAGCCGATCGCCGACATCCTCGGCCGCTTCGAAACCGCCGCCATCAAGCGCGTGCAGGACGAACAGCAAGCCGCCGATGCCGCTGAGAACGACGATTTCGCCGCACTTGGCGAGGCCACCAGCGCCGAAGACTTCATCCGCAAGTCCCCGAACATCTCCTGGGTCGGCCACATCACCGACAACCCGGCCTACGGCACCGCCCTGGGCGACCAGTACTACGAAATCCGCGCGTTTGACGCCGCGGCCGGCAAGTACGATCTGGACATCCACCTCGACACCTACTGGGACAACGACCCGGACGGCGGCACCTCCAAGCACGCCGTGCGCGATATCGTCATCCCGCTCATCGTGGAAGGCACCGAGCCCGGCCGTGTGCCGGTCGTGGACCGCGAACGCCTGATTCCGGACGTCTACGCGATGCTCGCCGCCACCGCAGGCATCGGCAACACCGCCATCACCGGCGACAAGCTCACCGAGATGCCGCAGCTTGACGACAAGACCTCTGACGAGCGTCCGTTCGGTACCGCAACCGCAACCTACACCCTATCCGCCAACCTCGGCTTCGACCACGAAGCGGCCACTGGCGCCGCTCTGCCGACCACCCTGCAGCCCAGCCGCATCGCCCCCGATGCGCTGGTCGGCCCTGCCTGGCCGGCAATCTACACGGCGCTCGGCTCCGTGTACGTCAAGGGCTACCCGGTGATTGAAGGCCTGCTCAACGCCGTCCACCTCGACCACCTCATCGAACTTGAGGTGAACGAGGAGGACCTGCTCAAGCACACCGGCGAAACCATCACCCTGAAGTCTTGGGCCGAGGATTACTTCGAGTCCGCCTCCGGCCGCGTGGTCACCATCCACGTGACCCACACCGCCGCCGACGGCACGCCGCTTGCCCGCGAAACCGAGCGTTTCGCGATCCGCGGCCGCGTCTACTCCGATGCTTTGCCGGCCGATGCCCCCGAGTTCGGTGATGCCGAGCACAAGGAAATCGCGCCTACACCACGCCGTCTGCTGCGCCGCGTGAAGGTTGTCGCTCCGCACGACATGACCGCCTTCGCTCGCACTTCTGGTGACTTCAACCCGATCCACACCTCCACTCGCGGTGCCCGCATCTCTGGTTTGCAGGCCCCGCTCGTGCACGGCATGTGGCTGTCCGCCACCGCCCAGCACGCCGTGCAGGCGACCGATGAGAAGGGCACCCACTACGAGATCGCCGGCTGGACCTACAACATGTACGGCATGGTCCAGCTCGACGACACCGTCGAGATCTCCGTCGAGCGCGTCGGCAAGGTGCGCCACGGCGGCATGACCCTCGAAGTCACCTGCCGCATCGACGGCCAGCTCGTCTCCCGCGGCACCGCACTGGTCCGCGCGCCGCGTGCCGCCTTCGTCTACCCCGGCCAGGGCATTCAGAAGCAGGGCATGGTTCTGGACGAGCGCGCCAAGTCCTCCGCCGCCCGCGACGTGTGGGAGCGCGCAGACAAGCTCACCCGCTCCAAGCTCGGCTTCTCGATCCTGGGTCTTGTGCGCGATAACCCGAAGGAGCTCACCGCCAACGGCGTGACCTACCGTCACCCCGAAGGCCTGCTCAACCTGACGCAGTTCACGCAGGTGGCGCTCGCGACGGTTGCTTTTGCCCAGACCGCGCGCCTGCGCGAAGCCGGCGCCGACATCTGGCCCGCCTACTTCGCCGGCCACTCGCTCGGCGAGTACAACGCGCTGTCCGCATTCGCCGACGTGATTCCGCTGGAAACCGTACTGGAGCTCGTGTTCCACCGTGGTTCCACCATGCACCACCTCATCGAGCGTGACGCCCAGGGCCGCTCCAACTACCGCATGGGTGCCCTGCGCCCGAACCAGTTCGGTGTGGACGACGCTCACGTCAAGGAATACGTGGAATCCGTGGCCAAGGCCTCTGGCGAGTTCCTGGAGATCGTGAACTACAACCTCGCCGGCCAGCAGTACGCCATCGCTGGCACGATCGCCGGTCTCAAGGCGCTGAAGGCCGATTCCGCCCGTCGCGTGGCCGCATTCGGCGGCAAACCCGCGTTCATGCTGGTGCCCGGCATTGATGTGCCGTTCCACTCCACCTTGCTGCGCAAGGGCGTGCCGGAATTCCGCGACAAGCTCGACGCGCTGTTGCCCGCTTACATCGACTACCGTGGCCGTCTGGTGGGACGTTACATTCCGAACCTCGTGGCTTCGCCGTTCGAGATGACCAAGGAATTCGCCGCCAAGATCCTCGAAGTCGTGCCTTCCGAGCGTATCAAGGCCGCACTGGACGACCCGGCCGTGTGGGATTCCTACGCCGCCGATGACCAGAAGCTCGGCCGACTGCTGCTCACTGAGCTGCTCTCCTGGCAGTTCGCCTCCCCGGTGCGCTGGATCGAAACCCAGGCGCTGCTGTTCGGCAAGCGCGCACAGGGCGGCCTCGGCGTCGAAGAGTACGTCGAAGTCGGCCTCGGCAACGCCCCGACGCTCGCCAACCTCGGTGCTAAGACCCTGCGTCTGCCCGAGTTCGCCGGTAACGACACGGTGGTCTACAACGTCGGCCGCGATGAGGGCCGCGTCTACATGACCGACACCGATTCGCTGGTTCCCGACGACGAGCCGGAAGAGACCGCGGCTCCGGTCGAAACCGCTCCCGCCGGCGGTTCCACCGTCGCCAAGCTTGGCTCGAGCGCAGCCGCTGACGCAGCGCCGGCTGCTGCCGCTGCTCCCGCACCGGCCGCTCCGGTTTCTGCCGCTCCCGCCGGCGCCCCGTCCGGTGCCGCCGTCGCCGACCTGCCCTTCAAAGCCTCCGATGGCATCGGCGTCCTCATGGCATACGCCGCCAAGGTTCGTCTTGACCAGATCGGCAGCAACGACACCACCGATACCTTGACCAACGGCGTTTCCTCTCGCCGTAACCAGCTGCTCATGGACATCAGCTCCGAGCTGGGCGTGGCCAGCGTGGACGGTGCCGCCGAGGCGACGCTCGACAAGCTCGCCCAAATCGTCAACAAGGCCGCCCCGAACTACAAGCCGTTCGGTGCCGTGCTCTCCGAGGCACTGCGCGATCGTCTGCGCTCGCTGTTCGGTGCCGCCGGCGTCAAGCAGCAGTACATTCGCGACCGTGTGGCCAACGTGTGGCAGCTCGGCGAAGGCTGGGTGGCCAGCGTGCTTGCCGCACTGCTGCTCGATACCCGCGAGGGCTCCAGCTCCCGTGGCGGTGACCTGGCCAAGCTGCCGACCGCTGCCGTGCAGAACAAGCCGGAAGCCGACAAGCTGATCGACGCCGCTGTTGAAGTGGTCGCCCAGCTTAAGGGCGTTGCCGTGGCTCTACCGTCCGCCGGTGGTGCCGCTGGCGGTGCCGTGGTCGATTCCGCCGCACTCGACGCCTTCGCCGAGAAGGTCACCGGTTCCAACGGCGTGCTTGCCGCCACCGCCCGCTTCGTGCTGAACGAGCTCGGCGTGGCCGCTCCGGCTCCGGAGGAATCCGAGGACGAGAATGCCGCCGTGGTGGCCGCGGTCGAAGCCGAGCTCGGCTCCGACTGGCCCAAGCAGGTCGCTCCACGCTTTGATGCCAACAAGGCCATCCTCTTCGATGACCGTTGGGCCTCCGCCCGCGAAGACCTCGCCCGCGCCTACTACGACAACGACCCCGCCGCTCTGAACGGCAGCTTCATCGGCCTTGGCAAGACCATCGCCGCCGAAGCCCAGTGGTTCGCCGACAAGTCGAACAACGATGAGCTCAAGGCCGCCTTCCAGAAGGCCGCTTCCGAAGCCCTCGAATCCGTTACTTCCGACAAGAACGCCTCCCGCTACGCGAACGACATCGCCATTGTCACCGGTGTGAGCCCGAACTCCATCGCCGCTCAGGTGGTCGAAGGCCTGCTTGCAGGCGGCGCCACTGTGGTGGCCACCTCACACAGCTTCAAGCCGTCCATCAAGGCTTGGGCGAAGCAGGCGTACCGCGAGCACGCCACCGGCAACGCCAAGCTGTGGCTGGTTCCGGCCAACCTCTCCAGCTATCGCGACGTTGACGCGCTGGTCGACTGGGTGGGCCACGAGCAGAAGAAGACCTCTGGTGCCACCACCACGATCTTGAAGCCCGCGTGGGAGCCGACCCTGTTCTTCCCGTTCGCCGCACCGCCGGTTCACGGCACGCTTGCCGACTCCGGCGACCTGTTCGAGTCGCAGGCCCGACTGATGCTGTGGGGCGTGGAACGCGCCATCGCCGGCTTCAGCCACATCGGTGCCGACACCAACGTGCAGCACAAGCTGCATGTGGTGCTGCCCGGTTCCCCGAACCGCGGCGTGTTCGGCGGCGACGGTGCCTACGGCGAGGTCAAGAGCGCCTTCGACGCCATCGTCAACCGCGCCCGCGCCGAAAAGGTGTGGTCGAGCCGCGTCACCTTCGCTCACCCGAAGATTGGCTGGGTGCGTGGCACCGGCCTTATGGGCGGCAACGACCCGCTGGTCGCCGTCGTCGAGCGCCACGGCATTCACACCTACTCCACCGCGCAGATTGCGGCCAAACTGCTCGACCTGTGCACCGCCGAATCGCGCGAGCAGGCCCTCAAGGCTCCGCTCGACGTGGATCTGACCGGTGGCCTCGGCTCCGAGCCCATCGACATCAAGGCGTTGCGCGCGGAGGCCATGGCCGATGCGGAGAAGGAAGCTTCCTCTGAGAAGGCTGCGATTGAGGGAGAGAAGCCGGAGGGCGGCGCCGCAGACTCCACTCTCAAGGCTTTGCCCACCCCGATTGTCACCAAGCAGGCCCCGGTCGACCTTGCCGATTGGCAGAACGTCACCGCCCGCCCGGAGGACGAAATCGTCATCGTCTCCGTCGGTGAGCTGGGCCCGTGGGGTTCCGGTCGTACGCGCACCCAGGCCGAACTCGGCATCCACCCGGACGGCACCGTCGACCTGAGCGCCGGCGCAGTGCTCGAACTTGCATGGAACATGGGCCTGCTGACTTGGGCCGACAGCCCGAAGCCCGGCTGGTACGACACCGACGGCAACCTGGTGCCCGAAGAGGACATCGCCGAGCGCTACCACGATGAGGTCGTGGCTCGCTCCGGTATCCGTCCGTTCGAGGAGGGCATGGGCGACGACTACAAGGACGGCGCCGACGAAGAAGAAGCCGAGGTCTTCCTGGACCACGACGTCACCTTCTCCGTGCCGACCCGCGATGTCGCCGCCGAATACGTCAAGCTGGACGAAGCGCACACCACCATCGCCCCGGATGAGGAATCCGGCGAATGGAACGTGACCCGCCACGCCGGCTCGATGATCCGCGTGCCGCGCCGCGCCACCATGACCCGCACAGTCGGCGGCCAGTTCCCGAAGGGCTTCGACCCGACCCGTTGGGGCATCCCCGCTTCGATGGTCGGCGATGTCGACAAGATCGCCCTGTGGAACATCGTCACCACCGTGGACGCCTATCTGGGCGCCGGCTTCACCCCTGCCGAAATCCTCGAGTCCATCCACCCCTCGCTGGTGGCTTCGACCCAGGGCACCGGCTTCGGTGGCATGATGTCGATGCGCAAGCTGTACCTCGACCGCTTCCTCAATCACGAGATTCCGACCGACATCCTGCAGGAGGCCCTGCCGAATGTGGTCGCGGCTCACGTGATGCAGTCCTACATCGGCGGTTACGGCAACATGATCCAGCCCGTCTCCGCCTGCGCCACCGCAGCCGTCTCCCTCGAGGAGGGCGTTGACAAGATCGCCCTCGGCAAGGCCGACTTCGTGGTCACCGGTGCAATCGACGACATCGGCGTGGAATCCGTGATCGGCTTCGGCAACATGAACGCCACCGCCAACTCGGAGGAAATGTACGGCAAGGGCATCGACGCGCGCTTCTTCAGCCGTGCGAACGACCGTCGCCGTGGCGGCTTCCTGGAATCCCAGGGCGGCGGCACGATCCTTGTGACCCGCGGTGACATCGCCGAGAAGCTCGGCCTGCCGGTCGCTGCCGTGGTCGGCTTCATCCACTCCTACGCGGATGGTGCCCACACCTCGATCCCGGCCCCGGGTCTCGGCGCCCTGGCTGCCGGCATGGGCGGCAAGGACTCCAAGCTCGTGCGCGATCTGGCCAAGCTCGGTGTTTCGGCCGATGACATCGCCGTGGTCTCCAAGCACGACACGTCCACCAACGCCAACGACCCGAACGAGTCCGAGCTGCACAACACGTTGGCTCACGCCATCGGCCGTACCGACGGCAACCCGCTGTTCGTGATCTCCCAGAAGACGCTCACAGGCCACGCCAAGGGCGGTGCCTGCATCTTCCAGGTCAACGGTCTGACGCAGCTGTTCAAGTCCGGCGTGATTCCGGCGAACGCGTCGCTCGACTGCGTGGATCCGAAACTCCAGCGCGACGACCATATGGTCTGGGTCAGGAAGCCCCTGCGCATCGGCGGCGGCGAGGACGAGTTCGGTCGTGAGACTGCTGGTCGCCCGGTCAAGGCCGGTCTGGCCACCTCGCTCGGCTTCGGACACGTCTCCGGCTTCGTGGCGCTGGTTCACCCCGGTGCCTTCGAGGCCGCCGTGGCCAAGGCCGATGGCGAGGCCGCGCTGGAAGCTTGGCGTGAGCGTGCCAACGCGCGCTTGGCTGCAGGCCAGCGTCACCTCGAGGAAGGCATGATGGGTCGCGCCGCGCTCTACGAGCCGATCGACAACCGTCGCTTCCACGAGGATCACCGCGGCTACGACCACCACGAGGTCGAAAAGGCCATGCTCCTCAACCCGGACGCCCGTCTCGGTGCCGACGGCTACTACGAGGCCTGATATCCCCTGGCTCCCCTCGGTTGAGGGGA
>CXUZ01000010.1_pt1 | contig 75228 bp, 62 predicted proteins | sample 941031 | NCBI WGS metagenome assembly CXUZ01 (sample SAMEA3493515, study PRJEB9703) | human gut metagenome | biome: ENVO:mammalia-associated habitat; material: ENVO:feces | place: Bangladesh | collected 2010-01-06 | reverse complement strand
CGCCCGGCATGACGGCGCGACATACCGGGCGGCGCTCCTTCCCGACATGTACGGGGCGATATTGGAGGGATGCGCGTCATGGGACAGGTGAACGCGAACGGGCCGGCCGAATCGATCCTCGCCCGCATCCGGCTTGCGTTGGACGCGTTGGATCCGGCGCAGCGCAAGGTCGCGCGCTTCTTCCTGGAGAACTCCGACGTCATCGGGGACCTGCCCATCGCGACGGTCGCGCGCGAGACGGGCGTGTCGGCGGGCACGGTGGTGAGGACCTGCGCCGATCTGGGGTGCCACGGGTACCGGGAGATGAGGATCCTCATCGCACGCGACAACGCGATCAGAAGCCTGCTGGAGCAGCGCGGGCACGCGCGGGCCGACGGGGAGGCCGGCTCGGAGGGCGAGCGGATCATCGCCAGGATCCGGGGCATGCTCGACATGCTGCGGGAGCTGCCCGACTGCCTCGACGCCGGGGCGTTCAACCGGGCGTTGGAGATGATCCGCGACGCGCGGGGCATCGTCATCGTGGCATCGGGCCTGTCCAGCGGGGTCGCGGCGAACCTTGAAAGCCGTCTCCTGCGGTACGGCCGTCTCGTAACCTTCGTCCGGGACCCGCTGGGCCAGGACATCAGCGCCTCCCTGCTCAAACCGGGCGACCTGATCATCGCGATCTCCGGTTCCGGGGAGAACAGGCACACCGTCCACGCGGTCGAGGTCGCCACGGCGAACGGGGCCGACGCGTTGGCGGTCACCAGCTTCGCGAACTCCTCCCTGGCCACGCGGGCCACGACGACCCTGGTCGCGTCCACGCCGGCCACCACGTTCAACGACGAGCTCATCGACACGTCGCGTCTTCCCCTGGACATCGTCATCGAATCCCTGACCGGGCAGCTGGGCAGGGGCGAGGAGGACCCGGGGGTCATCTCACAGATTTCCGAACACCTGGACAGATAGGAGCCGCAACACCACACCTCACCCATCATCCGGCGCCGGCATCGGCCGGACGCCAGTCTTCCTTTCATCATCCACCGCGGGTCCCGCCGTGGGCCCGCGCATCATCCATCATCACGCGGAAATCCTTTTTTCACAACGAAAACCCATTGAGGAAGGTCGAACCATGCCTTTTTCCATCCAGAACAAGATGCTGAGGACCATCGCGGTCGCCGCCACCACGGTCGCGCTGTGCGCCACGATGGCCGCCTGCGGCTCGTCGAAGGGTTCCGACTCCGCCGACAAGGCGCTGGAACTCCAGTTCGTGCCCACCAACAACGACGGCAGCATGCAGGCCAAGGCCAAGCCCTTCGCGGACTACCTGTCGAAGAAGCTCGGACGCAAGGTCGATGTGACCCTCGCCACCGACTACACGACCATCGTGGAGGCCATGTCCTCGCACAAGGTCGACATCGGCATCATGCCGCCCGCCGCCTACGTGCAGGCGCGCGACAAGCAGGCCGCCAAGGCCATCCTCACCTCCGAGCTGGGTGCCTACGACCACACCACCGGCAAGCCGGTCGAGGGCAAGTTGTCCGGATCGTTCAAGGGCGAGGTGCTCGTGCGCGCCGACAGCGACCTGAAGAAGCTGACCGACCTCAAGGGCAGGAAGATCGCCACGCTGAGCCCCTCCTCCGCCAGCGGCTACATCTACCCGGTGGTCGAATTGAAGAAGGCCGGCGTCGACCCGACCACGCAGTCCACGCTCACCACGGTCAACGACATCCCCAGCGAGATCACCTCCGTGCTCGAGGGCCAGCAGGACGCCTGCTTCGTGTTCGAGGGCGCGCGCAACGTGTTCGCCTCCAAGTTCGCCGGCAAGGACCTGTTCAAGGAGCTGCGCGTCCTCTACCTGACCGAGGGCGACATCCCGAACGACGCCATCGCCGTCCAACCGTCGATGGACCAGGCCCTGCAGGACAAGATCAAGCAGGCGTTCCTCGACATGCCCAACGACGAGGAGGGCAAGACCGCCATGGCCATGTGGGGCCACAAGGGCTACACGCAGGCCGAGGAGAAGAACTACGACACCATCGAGGAATACATCAAGGAAGCGGCCAACTGACCGTTGACGGGGGCGGCCGCCCGTCCACGCGACGCCGGCGGCCGCCCCTTCGCCCGTTACGGGGAAAGGAAAACTCATGATCGAGATACGTGGCGTGACCAAGGAATACGGCAACGGCGTGCTGGGCCTCAACGACGTCAACCTGACCATCCGGGACGGCGAGTTCGTCGCCATCATCGGCCCCAGCGGCGCGGGCAAGAGCACGCTGCTGCGCTCCATCAACCGACTCAACGACATCACCGGCGGCGACATCATGATCGACGGCCAGTCGATTACCAAGGCCAGCCGCAGACAACTGAGGGCGATGCGCTGCTCGATCGGCATGATCTTCCAGCAATTCAACCTCGTGGGCAACAGCACCGTCCAGAAGAACGTGCTGTCCGGCCGGCTGGGCCGGTACGGGACCCTCAAGTCACTGCTCGGCCTCTTCCCGGAGTCCGACTACCAGCTGATCGATGACGCGTTGAAGACCGTGGGCCTCGCGGACAAGGCCCAGACGAGAAGCGACCAGCTCAGCGGCGGCCAGCAGCAGCGCGTCGCCATCGCCCGCACCCGCGTCCAACAGGCCAGGATCGTGCTCGCCGACGAGCCGGTCGCCTCCCTGGACCCGGTCACCTCCGAGACGATCCTCACCGACCTCAAACGCATGAACCAGGACGACGGGACCACGGTGCTCATCAGCATCCACTCCGTCGGCTTCGCCAAGAAATACGCCGACCGGATCATCGGCATGCGCCAAGGAACGGTGGTGTTCGACGGCACCCCCGCCCAACTCACCGACGACATGTTCCGCCACATCTACGAGGGCGACGACGCCGGGAAGACGGGTGAGCGATCATGACCCGCACACCGTCGGCCGGCCGCCCCCTGAAGGACACGGTGCACCGGAACCTGTGGAAACGGCTCGCCACCGTCATAGTGTTCGTCGTCTGCTTCCTCGCCGCGAAGGACGCGACCAAGACCGACTTCGGCGAGGCGATCGCCAACATGGGGCAGGCCGCGGATTTCTTCTCGAACCTCCTGTCGCCCGACTGGGCGTATTTCGCCAAGGTGTGGATGCCCCTCGTCCAGACGATCCGCATGTCCGTGGTGGGCACGTCGCTGGGACTCCTGTTCGGCGTGCCGTTCGCGTTCCTGTGCACCAGCAACGTGACGGGCAACCGCGTGGTCGCCACGGTCGCCCGCGTGGTCATGGACATCATCCGCACGATCCCCACGCTGCTGCTCGCCGCCCTGGTCGTCGCGTTCATGGGCATCGGACAGGTCAGCGGCATCATCACCATCGCCGTGTTCACCTTCGGCATCGTCGGCCAGCTGATCTACCAGTCGATCGAGATCTCCGACCCCGGCCCCGTCGAGGCTGCCCGCTCCGTGGGCGCCAACCGCATGCAGATCGCCACATGGTCGATCCTCCCGCAGATCGGGCAGGACATCGCCAGCTACGCCATGTACGCCTTCGAGATCAACATCCGCGCCTCCGTGATCCTCGGATACGTGGGAGCCGGCGGCGTGGGCGTCCTGCTGAACTCCTCACTCAGCCTGATGCGCTACGACCGCGTGTCGCTCGTCATACTCACCGTTCTCGTGCTCGTCGTCATCGTCGACTGGGTCAGCGAGATCATCAGAAAGAGGCTCCGCTGATGCGTATCCGTCTCACCGCGCACCACCTCATGGCCGCCCTCATAGGCATCGCGGTCATCGTCTGCTTCGCGACCACCAACTGGTCCGACAAGGCCCCCATGTCCTGGACCTCCCTGTCGGACACCATCAGCCAACTGTTCCACCCCGACTGGTCGTACGTCTACGACGGCAGCGGCGAGGACCTAGTCAGCCTCATGCTCCAGACCATCTGCATCGCCTTCCTGAGCATGGTCATCGCCACGGTCATCGCGTTCCCCTGGTCCTTCATCAGCGCGACCACCCTGTGGCGGCACACCCCCGCCGTCGCCGGCGCGGCGAAGTTCGTGACCGACCTGCTCAGGGCGTTCCCCGAACTCGTGTACGCCATCATCTTCGTCAAGGTGGTGGGCCCCGGCCCCGCGGCCGGCGTCCTCGCCCTGGGCGTCCACATGGTCGGCATGCTGGGCAAACTGTACGCCGAGAACATCGAATCCATGGACAACGGGCCCGCCGAAGCCATGGAATCGGTCGGCGCCAACTTCTGGAAGACCACGTTCTTCGGACGCATCCCCCTGCTCATGCCCATCTTCGCGTCACTGTCCCTCAACCACTTCGAGATTGCGGTGCGCAGCGCCGCCACCCTCGGCCTGGTCGGCGCCGGCGGCATCGGCGCGCCCCTGATCTTCGCCATCCAAAGCCGCCAATGGAGCAGGGTCAGCATCATCCTGCTGGGCATCATCATCGTGGTCGCGCTCATCGACGCGGCGACCGGATGGCTACGCAAGAAACTCCTCTAAAAGGCCTGCCACATGACCACGATCACAATCCTCGCCACCAGCGACCTGCACGGCTTCCTACCCGACACCCTCGCGGACGTGCCCGGCGACCCGTCCGCCGCGAACGCCCACGCGGCCGGCATACTCGCCGCACACGCCGCCAAGCGGATGACGGGCGTGGACGACGCCACGCTGCTCATCGACGCCGGCGACTACCTGCTAGGAAGCGCCTACGCCACCTTCACCGCCCGATCGGCCGAGAGGGAATCCCCGCTCACCCGCGTCGCCTCCGCCTGCGGCTACACCGCCATGGCCCTGGGCAACCACGACTTCGACCACGGCACCGCATTGCCCGCAAGCCAGAACCCCCACCTGCACGAACGGCTCCTGTGCTGCAACGTGACGGACGAGGAAGGCCACCCGATCTTCCATCCATACCGACTCGTCCAAGCCCGGGGCATCCGTGTGGGCATCGTGGGCGCGGTTACCGGAGCCCTGCCCCAACTCACCGCGTTCCGCAACACACAGCACATCCACGTCCTGGACGCGGTCGAAAGCATCAGGACCACCGTCAACCGGATACGCGCGGACGTGGACCTGCTCATCGTCGCCTACCACGGCGGCATCGAATGCGACATGGCCAGCGGACGACCCACGCAATACGACACCGGCGAGGACCAGGCATACCGCATCCTCTCCACCATCCCCGGCATCGACGGGCTGATCTGCGGACACCAACACCGCACCAACCACGGCGAATGCCACGGCATCCCCTACGTGCAACCCGGATACCAAGGAAACTCCGTCGGATTCATCTCCTACCAGTTCGAGGAAAGGCGAATCAGCCGGCACGAGACCGCGATGCTGCACCCGACCACTGACAAGCTGGAACCATTGGATCCGACGACGATGAACCTCAGGCTGGACGAATACAGGACCTGGCTGGACCAGCCCATCGACACCGGACGGTTCGGTGAATACATCACGCTGAAAACCGGCATCAGACTCCAACGATTCATCTGGCGGAAAACCAGCGACGGAACCACGACCATCCGCGAATTCCACCACAGCTTCCCCAAACCCTACACCGCATCCGTGTTCCGCCTGACCTGGGAAGAACTCCGGACCTGTATCGACCAAGGCCTGATACAAGCCGACATGATCCCCGCAACGGAAGCACCGTTGGGCGGATACCAAGTCATCACCAACACACCCGAGGCATTCCCCACATACCGACTGGAAAGCCGAACAGTGGACAACCTCTTCGACGAATACCTACACTGGCTGAAGCAATAAGGGTTTGGGGAGATAAGTCGTGCTCCGGCTTCTTCTCCCTAAACCTCAGTTTCATATGACGTATGCACGCGACGATCATGTCGAACAGCGCTATGGGCCATGAGCCTACGCGCCGCATGTAATCCTGGATTCGCAGTGCCGGTCACATGCGGTGATTCTTTGGTGGCTCGCCCTGATCATAGAAATATAGGGTCCGCAACCCCGTATCCCTTTTCTAGAGTGTGTTTACACTAGTTGGGTTTTTGGCTGTGTTTTTTGGCGCTATTGCTGTTTTCGTGGGTGGTGGTTCGTTGTTGAAACGTTGTGGGAGTAAGAGAAGAGCGCTTTCTGGGTAGGATGTTTAACGACCAAGAAAAAAACAGCCAAAAAGCGCCTGATGAACAGGGTATTCAACCGGCTTCTCAACGTCAAAGGCACGGTGGTCGAGGACGCGCGCATCGCCGACTCCCCATTGCGTTCCGAACCCGTGCTCGAGATCCGCGTGCGCCCACGTGCGGGCATGCTCAGATGCTCCCGATGCGGCGAACGCCGGCACGGTTATGACCAAGGCGGCGGCGCGCGCCGTTGGCGGCATCAGAAGATCAGAAGACGCCGGCCCGACATCCTACGCACGATCGAGCTAGGCTATTCGAACGCGAGACTCGAGGCCTTCAACAACAGGATCAAGGTCACCATCCGCACGGCCTACGGCTTCCACCACGCGAACAATCTCATCGCCCTAATCATGCTCCGCTGCGGCGGACTCGACATACGCCTACCACAGCCGAGAACCCAACCCACGAAAACAGCAGAAGCCTCGTATGTATTGGACATTTCTGTGCAGGGCGGGAGGTGTAACCGCAGCATTACGGTGCGAGAACGCAAGGTTACGTAGCCGGGCATTGGCTGTGGCGTTGCTGAACATTGACCGTTGTGTTGCTGGACATTGACCGCCGCGCCGGCAATCATGGCGCAAGCGACAATCATGACACGCCGTTATTGACATACCGCCGTTCAATGGTATTGTAATCACTTGTGCGCTTTTGAAGCGTATGGATTGGGCCCGTAGCTCAGCTGGTTAGAGCGCATCCCTGATAAGGATGAGGTCGGAGGTTCAAGTCCTCCCGGGCCCACAGGAAAAATGAAGCGGCCGCGAGCCGCTCTTTTTTTCTCATGGGGCTATAGCGCAGCTGGTAGCGCATCTGCTTTGCAAGCAGAGGGTCGCCGGTTCGAACCCGGCTAGCTCCACAGATAACCTTTGGAGTCATGCCGATTCCAAAGGTTTTTATCTTTTCGCAACTAGCTTCTCAACATCCAATCCGCAGCGCTGACAACGTTCACACCTCGCGCCCGGTAGCTGGACTCCACTCGTGATATGACATTGAGACTGTCGACACCAGCTTTATCAATCTGCTCGCCGACGGAGATGAGATGCTTCGCATACTTATCTCTGTATGTTTGGCTGGATTGAATTTCAGACAGAATGGGATGCCTCCTATCCGTAAAATCCAAAAGGTCGACTTCTATCTTGCTGTCATCGCGATAGAAGTTGAGGGCAGGGTGTTGCACTTTCAAATAGACAGCGGGCCATAATCGTAAAGTAGTGAGTGCCATAATCGTAAAGTAGAACAATTTTAGCATTCAGCCGATGCCACCATTTGCCATTTGATATTCGAGAACATTGCTCCTCCACGAGCGCCTCCTCATCTTGCTTGCTTTTCATGCCCGATTCTAGTGCATCACAGACAAATTTCAGCGGCCTGTCAACCTTGTAATGATGCGAAACCGTATGCACAGAACCCATATTGACACCATGTCAACATAGGGATACACTATGCCGTGAGAGAACTTGACGCTGCGTCAATAAGCGGCGTCGGCGCTCGGAATCCGATGGAGAATCGCGGGGCGCACCACATATCAGAAAGGACCGCTCATGCTGTTTCAGGTCTACGGCGACAACGCCATCTACCAATGGATTGGCTGGATACTCGTCTTCTGCTGCCTTATCGGCGCCAATGAACTGGCTCGTCGCACCAAAACCGGCGGCATCGTCGCCTTCCTCGTCGTCCCGGCTGTGCTGACCGTCTACTTCATCACCATCTACACCGCCGCCGCAATGGGCGCCGACTGGGCACTCAACAACCCGACCTACGTGCACATGACCAGCTGGTTCCACTACGCCAAGCTCTACGCGGCCACCATCGGCTGCATCGGCTTTATGGCCCTCAAATACAAGTGGGGCTCTATCGGCAAATCCCACTGGTTCAAGTGCTTCCCGTTCGTGATCGTGGCCATCAACATCCTCATCGCCGTGGTCTCTGACTTCGAATCCGCCATCCGTGGCTGGGGCACCACCTGGATCTCCACTGAAGGCGTGACCCTCTACGGTGGCTGGCACAACGTGTTCAACGGCTTGGCCGGCATCTTCAATATCTTCTGCATGACCGGCTGGTTCGGCATCTACGCCTCCAAGAAGAAGGACGACATGCTCTGGCCGGACATGACCTGGGTGTTCATCGTGGCCTACGATCTGTGGAACTTCTGCTACACCTACAATTGCCTGCCCACCCACTCCTGGTACTGCGGCCTTGCACTGCTGCTGGCGCCCACCGTGGCCAACTTCTTCTGGAACAAGGGCGGCTGGATCCAGAATCGCGCCAATACATTGGCCATCTGGTGCATGTTCGCGCAGGTATTCCCGATGTTCCAGGACTACTCCGTGTTCTCCACCCAGTCCGTGAACAACCCGAACGTGAACCTTGCGGTGTCCCTAATCGCGCTAGTGGCCAACGTGTTGGCACTCGGCTACATCCTGCTGCGCGCCAAGAAGCAGGGCATCAACCCGTGGACCAAGGAAGTCTTCAAGGGCACCAAAGACTACGAGCAGGCCATCGCTCGCGCCGATGCATCGGAGTTGGTGGTGTAGGCCACATCCGCTCCACGCCACATCCTGAGCAATTTCTTGTCACCCCTTGACACCGTACATACAATAAAATCGCCTTATTTGATAACCCAACCTCTAGGGAGAATTATGCTCACTGATGAGTACGTGAAGCGCGTGTACGACCAGGTCGTTGCTCGCGATGGTGACCAGCCGGAGTTCCTACAGGCCGTCTACGAGGTGCTCGACACCCTCCAGCCGGTCATTGCCAAGCACCCCGAATACGAAAAGAACGGCGTTCTGGAGCGCCTCGTCGAGCCTGAGCGCGTGGTCAAGTTCCGCGTGGCCTGGGTTGACGACGAAGGCAAGGTGCAGGTCAACCGTGGCTACCGTGTGCAGTTCAACTCCGCCATTGGTCCATACAAGGGCGGTCTGCGCTTCCATCCGACCGTGAACGAGGGCGTCATCAAGTTCCTCGGTTTCGAGCAGATCCTGAAGAACTCCCTGACCACGCTGCCGATGGGCGGCGGCAAGGGCGGCTCCGACTTCAACCCGAAGGGCAAGTCCGACGCCGAGGTCATGCGCTTCTGCCAGGCCTTCATGACCGAGCTGTGCCGTCACATCGGCCAGTTCACCGACGTTCCCGCCGGCGACATCAACGTGGGCGGCCGCGAAATCGGCTACCTGTTCGGCCAGTACAAGCGCATCCGCGACGAGTACTCCGGCGTCCTGACCGGTAAGGGTCTGGAATTCGGCGGCTCCCTGGCCCGTACCGAGGCCACCGGCTACGGCGTCTGCTACTACACCGCCGAAGCCCTGCGCGTGCTGAGGAACGATTCCTTCAAGGGCAAGACCGTCGTGATCTCCGGCTCCGGCAACGTGGCTATCTACGCCGCGCAGAAGGCCGAGGAGCTGGGCGCCAAGGTCGTGACCGTGTCCGATTCCAACGGCTACGTCTACGATCCGAACGGCATCGACGTTGCTGTGGTCAAGCAAATCAAGGAAGTCGAGCGCGGTCGTATCAAGGAGTACGCCGAGCGTGTGCCGTCCGCCGAGTACCACGAGGGTTGCTCCGGCGTGTGGACCGTCAAGTGCGACATCGCCTTGCCGTGCGCCACCCAGAACGAGATCAACGAGGAGTCCGCCAAGGCTCTTGTTGCCAACGGCTGCAAGGTGGTGTGCGAAGGCGCCAACATGCCGTCCACTCCGGAGGCCATTGAGGTCTACAAGAACGCCGGCCTGCTGTACGGCCCGGCCAAGGCTGCCAACGCCGGTGGCGTGGCCGTCTCCGGCCTGGAGATGAGCCAGAACAGCTACCGCCTGAGCTGGACCTTCGAGGAGGTCGACGCCAAGCTAAAGTCCATCATGGAGTCCATCGTCGCCAACTCCCTGGCTGCCTCCAAGGAATACGGCGAGGAAGGCGACCTGATGGCTGGCGCCAACATCGCAGGCTTCGTCAAGGTGGCCAACGCCATGGTCGCCCAGGGCGTGCTGTGATCCTCTGACAGACTGCCGCGATCGCAATCGCGAATAAACCAATCGGCCCCCGTCCTTCCACTCATGAAGGGCAGGGGCCGATGCTATTCAGCGTGGGACAACATACGATAATCGCTGTTTTTGCGATGTTGTCCCACGAGACTGTGGGACAACATCAGCATCAATCGATTGACTGTTCGATTGTCCCAACACATGAAATCAGAATCGTTGGAATACCGCCATTCCTACGGTTATGCCATATCAGGCCACAACTATGGGAATGGAACAACAGCCAAAAATCGGCCTATTTTTCATCTTGTCCCACAGTATTCGGATTTGTGGCGGCGGATTCATCGCCTTCGGCACGCGCACCACCCGTATTCTTCGTATTCACCGCACCCTTCGACGCAGCATCCGAATCGGGCGCGCCAGGTACAGCATCATCACCCGCCACGGTTGCCGCACCTTCTTTGTCCGAATGTGCATTCGCGGCAGATGACTCAGCCGGCGCCGCAGCGACATCCGCCGCTCCATACACGGGCACAGCCGGGGCCGGCGCCACCGAAGATCCGGGCACAAAGTCCCAAGGCATGCGATGGGCGAACACCGCGAAGAGGAACAGGATGACGAAGCCGTAGAAGGTGTAGTGCATGATATGCGCGTTGTGCCCGAATCCGATAATGACCATAACCACCATTGCGCCCATAATCAGCGTGCGCAGAATGTAGAACACGGCGCGCGCGATTCCCTTGCGCGGCTTGGTTTCAATGGTCATGTGCGTATACATGCCGCCAAGCGTGCGGCCCTTATGCCCCAGCGGAATCAGGAACTCGAAAATGAGGAACGCCAGACTGGCTCCTATTGGCGCAAGGAAGTTCAGCCAACCAACGCCAACGGTCAGATGCCCACCGAACAGCATGAAATCACCGTTCTGCAAAGGCTCAGCCGCCCAGTAGAACAAGAACGTCACCAACAAGGTGAGCGGGACGTATACCAAGGCCACAAAAACCATATCGATGATGAACGTCACCAGACGATGCACCGCGCCAGGGTGTTCATTATACTCGCTGCGTTCGGGCATGTGGGCCATCGGCACCCACTTGCCGAACAACACGGCCACGGCGAGGCCCGCCATCGTACCCAACGTATTGGTCATCAGATCGTTGACATCGAACTGACGGTAGGCGCACGGGTAGAGGCCCCAGAAACCGCTGAGCTGCGAGCTTTCGATGAACAACGATACGGCGAATCCGCCAATCAGCACCGCCCACCAACGCCAGCGCAGCCACCGGGTGAGCACGAAACCAAGCGGCATGAACAGCACCACGTTCATTACCAGCTGCAGTATGCCGCTCAATCCGCCGTTTTGGATGTCTGAGATGAAACGCAGCGGGTCAAGCTGTGGTGCGAACTGGCCGGCATTCGCCGCGCAGAACGCTTCCGGGTCATCCGGCATCGGATACAGTGTGAATGCAATCAAACCGAGCACATACAGTACCGTCAGATATGCGGCTCCCGCAGACAACAACTTCATACGATGGTGGCGATGGTACAGCCCAGCCAGAATCGGCAAAGTAAGTACGGCCGAAAGAATCGGCCACATTACGATTGCAATAGTGAACGACGTCGAAAAATAACCCAAATACTTAAGCATCGTTCGTCATCATACGAAGCCGCCAGTAAACACGACATCATTCTGAAGGTGGAGAAAATCGCAATGCGAGTCACCACCGCGACCATGAGACTCCATGGATGACCGATCAACTCCCCGGCAGCGACACGTGCCCAACTATGAGCCTCCCGCAGATGGCCAATTGTTTTTCCGACAGCGTCAGAAATTTAGGAAAATAGCCCACTCGTCCTAAATTTTTGTCGTTCGCGGCAACTCAGTGACAGGATTTCAGGAAATCAGCCCCATGCCCCTAAATTTCTGTCACTGAGACAGAGTCAGTGACAAGATTTTAGGACGAAGCCGCTTATTTCCTAAATTATTGACGCTGAGGGCGGTTACCGGAATCCCGATAACCGCCCTCAGTGATCTACAGGTCTACAACGGCAACTCCTCAACAGGAGCGCCGCGGCAACTCAGATTAGTTCGAGTGTCACATCCAGCTTGAGCGGCTGGTCGGCCGGCACCTGGAACTCGTCGTGAACCGGAGCACCCCACGTGTCGTCGCCACCGACGCCCATCTGGGCGGCCAGCAGACGCAGGAAGGTGTGGCGCGGCTTCGGCAGCTCATTCTGGTGCAGAGCATCCTCGAGCATCAGCGAGCTGTACGGCAGCAGGCTGGTGGCGAATCGGGTGCCGCCGGCTGCGGTCACGCGCATGCCGTGGCCGTATTCGTCGGTGATTTCCGCCCAACGCACCTGCTCATGGTTGCCGGTTTCCTGCGGCAGCAGGTACGGCGCGCAATCCTCGGCAGCGGTACGGGAGAAGATGCCCAACTTGGCGCCGTGCAGACGGTCGGCATAGGTTTCCTCCGGTCCCAGACCGTAGAAACGCAGGCGGTCGTACTGCTTGGGCAGGATCCATTCGAGACCAAATGCCGGCAGCGTGGCGGCATCCGCCTCGCCCGGGTACTCGACCGTCAGGTGCACGCGCAGTGCGGCGTCGACTTTATAGTGCACGGTGACTGGCGTGTGCTTGGCATCGGCCAGTTCATAGCTGTAGGTGGCCTTCAATCCCTTGCCATCGGCAGTCTCCTCGACCGACGTACCGGTCACACGGGCATAGCGTCCGGCGGCCATCCACTGGGCGCGCTCGAAACCGGAACCGTTACCGCGATCATTGTCGGTCAGCGCACGGAAGGTGGTCAGGTTCGGGCGGCGAATCACCATTTCGCGGCCATCGCGCTTGAAGGAGACCATGCCACCCTGCGTCTTGGAGAGCAGCACTTCGCCGAAGTCGGTGTGAATACCGGCGTTGAAGCCATCGGCTGCCACTTCGGCGTCGCCGGCAACAACGGCATCCGCGGCACCATCATCGAACGAAACCGCGGCGACATACTGGCCGAAGGTCAGCTCGTAGCCGGCCGGAGCCCAGTCAGTGGCCTCAGCCAGACGCTGGTCGACTTCGTAGGTCACTTCGGCGCTGCCGGACAGAGCCACCAAATCGGTGACCTTCGGGAAGGCGATCGGCTCACGCACGGTCTCGCCGGCAGGCACATCGAAGCAGTAGTTGGCACGCCAACGCTCCACACCGTCCACCAACACGCGCGCGGTGAACAGGCTGGAGGCAGTGGAGACAAACAGGTTGTCGTTGGTGATGGTCACACCGGACTCGTCCGGCACGAGCTTCACATTGGCATACAACTGCTTGACTTCCTGAGCCTTGGGGGAGGGGGTGCGATCGGCGAACATGACGCCATCGCCGCTGAACTCGTAATCGTTCGGACGGTCTTCGAAGTCGCCGCCGTAGGCCAGGCGCTCGGTGCCGTCGCCGCAGTCCTGCCACAAGGCCTGATCGACGTAATCCCAGATGAAGCCGCCCTGGTAGAGCGGGTAGCGCTCCAGTTCGGTGTACAGGTGCAGGCCGCCGGTGGAGTTGCCCATCGAGTGGCTGTATTCGCAGGAAATGTACGGCTTCTTGCCGTCCTCGCCGAGGTATAGCTTGACGATCTCATCAGGCTTGGCATACATACGGCTCATGATGTCCGTGGCGGCGCTGAATTCGGGGTCGTTGAACGTGCCCTCGTAGTGCACCGGGCGGAACGGGTCGTTCTCGTGCACGAAGTCGCGCATCGAGTAGAACACGTCACCGCCGAACGCCTCGTTGCCCAGCGACCAGATCACCACGCTCGGGTGGTTGTAGTCGCGGCGCACCATGCTTGCAGTGCGGTCCACACAGGCGGCGCGCCATTCGTCCTTGCTGCCCGGGATGGCGCGTGCGGGCTGGAACACATCGCCCGGATCGGTCCAGCTGCCGTGGGTTTCGAGGTTCGTTTCGTCCAGCACATAGATGCCGTACTCGTCGCACAGCTCGTACCAGCGGGTCTCGTTGGGGTAGTGGGAGGTGCGCACGGCGTTGATGTTGAGGCGCTTGAACGAGTGGATGTCCTCAATCATGTCCGCTTCGGCAATCGTGCGGCCGGTGCGGGCATCGAATTCGTGGCGGTCGACGCCCTTGAACACAATGCGCTTGCCGTTGAGCTTCATCAGGCCGTCTTCGATGGCGAAGTGACGGAAGCCGATGCGCTGCAGCACTGCTTCGATTACCTGACCGGCGGCATCGGTTGCCACCACCTGCAGGGTGTACAGCGTGGGCTCTTCGGCACTCCACGGGCTGACCTTGCCGACATTGGCCTTCACGGTCAACGTCTCGGCATCAGCTCCGGCAGTCAGCTTGCCGTGCCAGACAGTGTTGCCGGCAGCATCGAGCACTGTGGCGGCAACGGCGGCAGCAGTGCCAGCATTGCGCACCAGTGCGGTGACGTCCAACGAACCTTCGCCAGTGGTGTGGTCGTAATCGGCCAGCACGCGCAGGTCGTTCACATGAACCAACGGCTGGGCTTCCAGCTCCACGGAACGGAAGATGCCGTGCAGACGCCAGAAGTCCTGGTCCTCGAGCCAGCTGGCGGACGAGAATTCAAAGCAAGCCACGGCCAACGTATTGACGCCGTCACGCAGAACATCAGTCACGTCGAACTCGCTGGGAGTAAAGGAATCCTCGGCATAGCCGATGAAAACGCCATTGAGCCAGACGGCAATAGCCGTGGCCGCGCCTTGGAATGTCAACGTAACGCGACGTTTGGCAGCATCATCCGCAACAGTCTTATTGGCCTCCAACACGGCAGCTGCCTTGGGTTCCAAAGAGAACTCACGACGGTACAGCGCCACGTGGTTATGCTTCGGCACATCCGGTGCCACCGGGCTCTCATGGCCGGACCACGGGTACTGCTGGTTGACATACTGATGATTCAGGAATCCCTTGGTCTCCAATGCGGAGGGAACTTCGATGGGGGAGAAGCCGGCATCGTCGTATCCCGGCTGAGCAAACACCGCCTCAGCAAGCTCGTTGTCCGCCAAATCAGCGAGATCCACCATCTGCACGCGCCATTGACCGTCCAGACTCTGCTTGAGATCCATGGCTTCGCCGCACTGGGGAGCGTGATCATAGAACTTGTGGCTGGAATGCGCGGCAAGCCGGTTGACGGCAAACACACGCGGGTCGGTAAGCCAGGCCTGAGAGAACTGCTGAGCTGACTGCAAGTTGGTCATAATGGTTTTCGCCTTTCCTTGCATCGAATTCGTCACGGCACCGTGACTGAACTAGTAAATAAACTGTTTACTAAATATAACCTGCATATCGATGAAAATCAAGCTCGGCAGTATCGCATGGTGTATCACCGCACAGTCTGACGCAGACCTATACGAGCTAGATACCAAGGAGCAGTAATCGTCACCGCAATCATATTGCGGACATTCCTAGTATCACTATTAGATAATGCATTTAGTTATGGTTTTACTTTGCATAGGTAACGCATATCTTGCTCAACGACAGAAATAAGGGCCAACGCCGGCCGCCCCGCAGTCAGTATCACGGGAAATGAGGAAACACTGATGTCGTCATCAACTGCCGAACCCCAGAAAAAGTTTAATAAAGGCCGTCTTGCCGCCTTTGCATTCGGTAACTTCGGCCAGTCGCTGTTATACAACGCACTGAGCACCTACTTCATGGTCTTTGCCACCAACGCGCTGTTCGCCGGCGTCGACAAGACCACCGCCGCCGACATGACCCAGGCCAACATCACCACCTTCGAGGGCTTCGCCTTCTGGATGCCGCTGGCATTCATCATCATCGGCTTTCTGATCTTCGCCTTCTTCGTGAAGATCGACGAAAAGGCTCACGCCCGTATCGTGGCCAAGATCGAAGCCAACCTGCACGATGAGTCCGATGCCGCCAAGTACGGCAAGGACATCGCCAAGGCCGCGCTGCTCGGCAAGGAGTCCGCAGCCCGGTAAACCAAGTAACGCATAGGTAATGCCGTTAGCCGAATGTGACTCAACAGCAAGCAGACATTGCCGCACAACACCGCCCGAATGATGCTATTCATTCGGGCGGTGTGTTGTTTTTCCGCCAACTGGCGCACATCTTTGCCGCACTCCGATTGATGTGCGCTACGATAGGTATCAGGTAAACATACATTACCAATTACCTAATGACGGGTAGTAATGCAGGAACAAGTACGTAGTACGCAAACGGTACAGAAAGAACATATCGGGCATACGCATGGTCACTATCAGAGAAATCGCTCAACGGGCCGGATTCTCGCCGGCAACCGTGTCACGCCTGCTCAACGGCGATCCGACGCTCTCCGTCAAGGAGGAGACCCGCCGCAAGATTCTGCAGGTCTGCGAGGAACTTGGCTACGAAACGCAAGACAGGCGACTGGTGGCTCCGCACGATATCGCCGTGCTGGACGCCATTCCCAGTGATGAAGAGCTCAGCAATGCCTATTACAGCGAATTGCGCAGCACCTTGCTCTCCACAGCGCAGCAGATGCATATCACCCTGTCGTTCTACACCGATATCAATAAGCTCATCGACAACAGCACCCAGTATGACGGCTTCGTATCCATTGGCCCTGAGCTGCATTCCTATGAGAGCTTGGAGCGGCTTCACGAAGTACTACCCCACGGTGTGTTTATCGATGTGAACCCGGCTCCGAACCTGTTCAGCTCCGTGCAGCCGGATCTGCCGCAAACCATACTGGACGCCTTAAGCGAAGCCAGAGCCCGCGGCATGACCAGAATCGGATTTATCGGCGGCGAAGGCCGCATGATGGGCACCTACGAGTACCCCGAAGACATCCGTACGATGGCATACCGCGACTGGTGCGAACGCCTTGGCCTGGAAACCGCAGGACTGATATTTACCGGCGGCCAGGTCAGCGTGAAAACCGGCCGCAAGCACGGCGAAACGATTGTGGCCAAGCTCAGCAGCAATATGCCTGACTGCTTTATCGTGGCCACTGATTCCCTGGCCGTGGGCGTGATTCAGGCCTTTACCAAAGCCGGCATACTGGTGCCGCGCGATGTCAGCATCATCAGCATCAACAACCAGTCCATCGCCCAGTACATTTCACCGCCGCTGACCACGTATGCCATCGATCAGATGGCATTAGCCAGAAACGCGCTGCTGATGCTTTCCCAGTCGATCAGTTTCAATGATGACATCACCTGCCACACCATGCTCTCGACCAAGCTGGTCGCCCGCGAAAGTTTTGTGCCGGCCAAGCACTAATGACTATGAATATACGAAACTCCCCTCAGTCCATGAATCGGACTGAGGGGAGTTTTGTTGGTATAGCTAAAACTCAGTCATCGCCGAGGGTGACGTGCACGCCACCGACCAGCGAGCTGACCACGTTGTAAATCAACGCAATAATGGTGGCCAGAATGGTGAAAATCACCACTTCGATAATGGAGAAGATGGTCACACCAGACACCACGGTGGTCAGGGACAGCACATTCTTCAGATCAAGACCGCCGGCATCCAAGCCAGTGGAAGAAACAATCTGGGTAATCTGACCGAACACACCGACCAAATCGAGCAGCAGCCAGACGACGGCTGCGGCGACAATCTGGATAATGGCGCCGGCAATCGAAAGCATGAATGTCACCTTGGCCACGGACCATGCATCCACACGGGTCAGGGACAGGCTCATGCGGCGGGCGCGTGGAGTGCTGCGACGAGCTGCCGGACGAACAGTCTTCGGGCTGCTGGTAACCTCTTCCGGCTCGCTGGAAACAGAACGGGCCTTGCGCGGTGCCTCCCGAACGGGTTCAGGCGTCACCACATCATTCACCGTATTGTCGATATTGGGCTGAATCACCTCGGACTCGTTGTTGTCGAACTGATCGTTCATCGTTTCTCCTTAAGAGCCTGCTGGTAGCCTCTGCTGTTAGTGAGGCTACCAGCCTTTCGGGACTCGGCTCACGCCTCGTCCACGTTGTTCACATTCTCACCGGATTGTGCGGTCTCGTTGGACTCGTTCACCGGTTCGGCGGGGGACTGGCCTGCTTCGGCAGTGCCGTTGTCGGCGACCTCCTCTTCGGGGTCATCCTTTTCTTCGTTGCGTGCGATGGAAAGGATTTCGTCGCCCTTATCAGGCTTGGCGAAGGTAACACCCTGGGTATTGCGCCCGGTGCGCTTGACCTCGTCCACGTTGGAACGAATCACCTTGCCGGACTTCATGATGGCCATGACCTGATCGTCTTCGGACACCACGAGCGCGCCGACCAGAGAGCCGCGGCCTTCGACCAGCTGCACGGCCTTGATGCCCAGGCCGTTACGGCCCTGCAGGCGGTATTCGCTGATGGCCGTACGCTTGGCGAAGCCTTCGTTGGTCACTACGAACAGATCCTTGTCGGAGTCGCCCCATACCACATCCATGGCCAGTAGCTCGTCGCCCTCGCGGAACTTCATGCCCTGCACACCGGCAGTCTGACGACCCATCGGGCGCAGCTGCTCATCGTTGGCCTGGAACTTCAGGCTCATGCCGAGCTTGGAGACCAAGATGATGTCATCCTCGGCGTTGCACAGCGCGGCACCGATCAGCTCATCGGCATTCTCGCCGTTCTCGTCGGCCATCAGGCGCACGGCGATGAGGCCGCCCTGACGCGGGGAGTCATACTCGGCCAGCGGGGTCTTCTTGACCTTGCCGGAACGGGTGGCGAGCACCAGATACTTGGCCACCTCGTAGTTCGGGATGGACAGCACGGCCTGGATGGACTCGTCGGGCGCGAATTGCAGCAGGTTAGCCACGTGCTGGCCCTTGGAATCACGAGAACCCTCGGGCAGCTCATAGGCCTTGATACGGTAGACGCGACCCTTGTTCGTGAAGAACAGCAGCCAGTTGTGCGTGGAGGTCAGGAAGAAGTGATCCACCACGTCGTCCTCGCGCAGCTTGGTGCCCTTGATGCCCTTGCCGCCACGGTGCTGGGCGCGGTATTCGTCGGCCTTGGTGCGCTTGATGAAGCCGGAGTGGGTCACGGTGACCACCACGTTCTCTTCGGCGATCAGGTCTTCGACGTTCATCTCACCGGAGAACGGCAGGATCTTGGTACGGCGTTCGTCACCGTACTTGCCCACAATCTCGTCGAGTTCGTCACCGATGATCTTGCGTTGGCGTTCCGGCTTGGCAAGAATGTCGATGTAGTCGGCGATCTTGCGCTGCAATTCCTCGTGTTCGGCCACGATCTTGTCGCGGTTCATGCGGGTCAGCGTGCGCAGCTGCATGGCTAGGATGGCATCGGCCTGCACCTGATCGATGTCCAGAAGCTCCATCAAACCGGTACGGGCGGTATCGGTGTCTTCGGAGGCTCGGATCAGGGCGATGACCTCGTCCAGCATGTCGAGAGCCTTGAGGTAGCCCTGCAGGATGTGGTCGCGTTCCTCGGCTTCACGCTTCAGGTATGCGGTACGGCGGGCGATCACGTCGAGCTGGTGGTTCACCCAATGGCGGATGAAGGCGTCCAGGCTCAGCGTGCGCGGCACGCCGTCGACCAGGGCCAGCATGTTGGCACCGAAGGTCTGCTGCAGCTGGGAGTGCTTGTACAGGTTGTTCAGCACCACCTTCGGCACGGCGTCACGCTTCAGCACCAATACGAGGCGCTGGCCTGTACGGCCGGAGGTTTCGTCGCGCATGTCGGCGATGCCCTGAATCTTGCCGTCGCGCACGGCCTCACGAATGGAGACGACCAGACGATCCGGGTTGACCTGGTATGGCAGCTCGGTGACCACCAGGCACATGCGGCCGTTGATCTCCTCAGTGTTGACCACGGCACGCATAGTGATGAGGCCACGGCCGGTGCGGTAGGCCTGTTCGATGCCCTTGTGACCGAGGATGGTGGCGCCGGTGGGGAAGTCCGGTCCCTTGATGATGCGAATCAGGTTTTCCAGCAGCTCTTCGCGGCTGGCGTCCGGATGCTCAAGCGCCCAGTGCACGCCTTCGGCCACCTCGCGCATGTTGTGCGGCGGAATATTGGTGGCCATACCCACGGCGATGCCGGCGGAGCCGTTGACCAGCAGGTTCGGGAAGCGAGCCGGCAATACAGTCGGTTCCTGGGTTTTGCCGTCGTAGTTGGGCACGAAGTCGACGGTGTCCTTGTCGATGTCGCGCACCATTTCCATGGCCAGCGGGGCCATACGGCATTCGGTGTAACGCATGGCGGCGGCAGGGTCGTCGCCAGGGGAACCAAAGTTACCCTGACCGTCGACGAGCAGGTTGCGCATCGACCAGGACTGGGCCATGCGCACCAAAGTGTCATAGATGGCGGAGTCGCCGTGCGGATGGTATTTACCCATGACGTCGCCGACCACGCGGGAGCACTTGTTGTAGCCGCGGTCGGGGCGATAGCCGCCGTCGTACATCGCGTAAATCACACGGCGGTGCACGGGTTTCATGCCGTCGCGCACGTCCGGCAGAGCACGTTCCACGATGACGGAAAGGGCGTAGGCTAGGTAGGATTCGCGCATCTCCTGCTGCAAATCCTTGCGCTGGATGCGTTCGCCGCTTTCCATCAAACCGTAGTCAGTGGTGTCCGCTTCCTGCGGGCTCAACGGCTCCATCGAGCCATCCGGGGTGAACTGTTCGTCACCGGTGTTGTTTGTTTCGTCTGCCACTTATACCGTTCCTTTAGTCCTATCTGGCTCCCCTCTCTGAGGGGGAGCTGTCAGCAAAGCTGACTGAGGGGAGTCCATGTCGCAGTGACTGCTCCCCTCAGTCTCACTGCGTTCGACAGCTCCCCTCAAAGAGGGGAGCCAAGGAATTGTGTCCTCTGCTTGCGGAGGATTCCTTTACGCGTCGATCCAACGCACGTTCTTGGCGTTGCGCTGGATGAAGAGGCGGCGCGGTTCCACTTCGTCGCCCATCAGCATCGAGAAGGTCTCGTCGGCTGCGGCCGCATCCTCGATGTGTACCTGCTTCAGAATGCGGTGTTCGGGATCCATGGTGGTTTCCCACAGCTCCTGATAGCTCATCTCGCCCAGACCCTTGTAGCGCTGAATGCCTTCGCCCTTGGGCAGCTGGCGGCCGTTGGCCTTGCCTTCGGCAAGCACACGGTCACGCTCGGCGTCGGTGTACACGAAGTCGTGCGGACCCTTGGTCCACTTCAAGCGGTACAGCGGCGGCATGGCCACGTACACGTAACCGGCGGTGATCATCGGACGCATGTAGCGGAAGAACAGCGTCAGGTTCAGGGTGGCGATATGCGCACCGTCCACATCGGCATCGGCCATGATGATGACCTTGTGATAGCGCACCTTGGAGATGTCGAAGTCTTCGCCGTAGCCACCACCGACCGCGGTGATCAGCGATTCGATGGTGTCGGACTTCATCATACGGTCCAGGCTGGCACGTTCGGTGTTGAGGATCTTGCCTCGCAGCGGAAGGATGGCCTGTGTGATCGGGTTGCGGCCCTGAATGGCGGAACCGCCTGCGGAATCACCCTCCACGATGAACAGCTCGCACTCTTCCGGGTTGGAGGACTGGCAGTCCTTGAGCTTGTCGGGCATGCCGGCGGACTCGAAGATGGACTTGCGGCGGGTGTTTTCGCGGGCCTTCTTGGCGGCCAGACGGGCACGGGAGGCTTCGATGGCCTTCTGAATGATGTTCTTGGCCTCGGCAGGGTGGGCGTCGAACCAGTCGCCGAGCTTGTCGGTCATCACGCGCTGCACAAAGGTCTTGGCTTCGGAGTTGCCGAGCTTGGTCTTGGTCTGGCCTTCGAACTGCGGGTTGGTGAGTTTGACGGAGATCACGGCCGTCAGGCCTTCGCGCACGTCGTCGCCGGACAGGTTCTCGTCCTTGTCTTTGAGGATGGCCTTGTCACGCGCGTAACGGTTGACCAGCGAGGTCAGTGCCGCACGGAAGCCCTCCTCGTGGGTGCCGCCTTCGGTGGTGGAAATCGTGTTCGCAAAGGTGTGCACAGCCTCGGAGTAGGCGGTAGTCCACTGCATGGCGAGTTCAGCGGAAATGCCGAGCTTGAGGTCTTCGGCCTCGAAGCTGATGACATCCTCTTCCACCGGTGTGGCCTTGCGCACCTTGACTAGGTAGTCGACGTAATCCTTGATGCCGTTGAGGTACTGGTAGGTGACGGTTTGGTGCTTCTCACCGGGCTCGCCTTCGGCGTCGCCGGCCACTTCGTCGCCGGCCTGGTCAGTGACGCGTTCGTCGGTCAGGCTAAGCTTCAGGCCCTTGTTCAGGAAGGCCATCTGTTGGAAGCGGGAACGCAACGTCTCGAAATCATAGATGGTGGTTTCAAAGATCTTCGGGTCGGCCCAGAAGGTCACGGATGTACCGGTGGATTCGCCCTCGGCCATCGGCTCGCCCTGCTTCAGCGGCGCAACCGGATGCTGGTCGACATAGGTCTGGGTCCAGTGGAAGCCCTGACGGCGCACTTCGATGTCCACGTGAGTGGACAGGGCGTTCACCACGGAGATGCCCACGCCATGCAGACCGCCGGACACCGCGTAGCCGCCACCACCAAACTTGCCGCCGGCGTGCAGCTTGGTCATCACGGTTTCAACACCGGAGACGCCTTCGCCAGGAACCTCATCAACCGGAATGCCTCGGCCATCGTCCACCACGCGGATACCGTTGTCCGGCAGGATAGTGACTTCAATATGGCTGGCATATCCAGCCAGCGCCTCATCGACCGAGTTATCGACGATTTCGTAGACCAAGTGGTGCAAACCACGCGGACCGGTGGAGCCGATGTACATACCTGGACGGATACGCACGGCTTCAAGACCTTCAAGCACTCGAAGGTCAGAGGCCTCATAATGCTCGGGAGCCATGGATTCGTCAAGCTCGCCTTCGGTCAATTCCGCATTGTTGATGCGTTCCGCAGCCGCCTTCAGCTGCTCCTCTTTGCTGGTTTCTTCTGCCAACAGGCTTCCTTCCGTGACTACGGGGTCAACCTCTGTAATGAAGGTCATTTGCAGAGGCGATATGGCTTATGAGGCCCGTAAAGGGCTCTTCCAGCCATTTGACCATATTGCATGTGATTCTACTCGTCTACTACGACGAGCGCCATAGCGGGGCTTCTACGAATTTCCCCTATTCTAGGGTGTTATCGACGCCGGGCCCATTTCCGGCTGTATCCGACCGCCGGACCGGTGACTCTGATTTCGTTGATGGTCAGTCCTTTGAGATTCCTGCGAATGGTATCGGTCAATTGCGGAATCAAATAGGTCAGTTGAGTGGCCCACACTGTGGATTCGGCACGAATAGTCAAGACTCCATCGGTGAAATCAGCGACTGCCGAATGATTGGCGATTGCCTCGCCTACCACCTGATCCCAATGGTTGCGCAATTGCGCCAATTTCATGTTCGCAGCCCATACGCCACCGCCTGCGATTGAGCTCATCACGCTGCCCAACTCGGCCGGATCACGGCCGGGCTTGCCGAAGTTCTCAAAGGCTTCCTCGCGTCTGCGGCGTCGGTCTTTCAGTATCGCCCCGCGGTGAGAGAGACGTTCAAATATTTCTGCGGGTAGTTTGGTTTCGTCCACATGCAGCTGACAGGCAATGGGAGGCTTCATGATTGTGCCTCGCTCCCGCCCCCAGACTGCGCGGCGGATGGCATCAATTGCGCAATATCAAGCACATTGTCCGATTCATGCGTGGGCACATCGCCTTCTGACGCCACGGTGATAAGCACCTGATCTTGCCGGCGCGCAAAATCCAGAATCTGGGTACGACGGTTGTCGTCAAGCTGGGCGAACACATCATCAAGGATAACGATGGGCTTAAGGCCCAATCTCTGGCGTATCACTTGGAATAGCGCCATTTTCAAGGCCAGCGCCATGGTCCACATCTCGCCGTTCGAGGCGAATTCGCGGGCTGGCATATCAGCAAGATTCAGGGTCAAATCGTCACGTTGAGGGCCGATAAGATTGACGCCTCGAGCCACTTCTCCAGGGTAGATGCGCTGGAAATGTTCACTGATGCTCAATCGTGGATCGTCTTGCATCAGCACTTCGTCAAATGACGGCGCATACGTCAGGCTGACGGTGTCATCGTTGCCAGTCAACTCAGCGTACAGCGCGGCAAACGGCTCAGCCAGCAAGTCGATGACTCTCGCACGCATACGGGTCAGTTCCACACCTGCTTCGATAAACTGTCCGGTCCATATTTCCAAACCGCTTAATACGGCATCCACCGGTTGCCCAGTATTCGCGCTGGAGCCAAGCTGCTTCAGCAACGTGGCGCGCTGCTTGCCGATGCGTGTGAATTGATGCAACGACTGCATATAGCCGGGTTCCAGCAGGGCTCCGGTTTGGTTGAGTAACGTTCGCCGGGCACCAGGATCACCCGATACCAATCTCTGGTCTTCAGGAGTAAACGAAACGCTGGGAATGCGGCCGATGATATCACGTAAATAGAGCGAGGTTCCTGAATTGATGCGTGCCCGATTCGCGCCGCGAGCATGAATCGATGCCTCATACGTGGTGCTTTGCCCATCGTCGTCTACTACGTTGGCGCGAATAGTGGCAGTGGTTTGGCCGCGTTCGATAAGCGGCAGCATGCTGGAGGCACGATGACTAGCTCCGGTGGAGAGCACTTCAACGGCCTCCACCAGATTGGTTTTGCCCAAGCCGTTCTTGCCGACCAGGATATTGACTCCTGGTACGAAATCGACCACTACCTGGCTCCATGAGCGGTAGTGGTCGAGTGCAAGACGGGAGATATGCATGTGCAGTATGTGAGAGATTCTGCGTCAGCTGTTAAAGCGCATCGGCACCAGCAGGTAGCGGTAGTCCATCGATTCATCGGAATCGGCTTCCTGCTGCCCGTTGAATTCCACCGGCTTGACCGGCGTGGTCATCTTGATGCGTACAAACGGCTCGGCAATCGCGGACAAACCTTCCTTGAGGTAGGACGGGTTGAATGCCACGGTGATTTCGTCGCCATCCATATCGATATCGAGTGTTTCATTGGCTTGCGCTTCGTCGGCGGAACCGGCGGACAAGGCGAGCTCCTGGCCGGTGAACATCATGCGGATCGGGGCGTTGCGCTCGGCGACTAGAGCCACACGGCTAATGGCGTCAAGCAGATCTTGCTTGTTCACTACGGCCTGAATCGGGTATTCATCGGCGAACAAGCGGTCGACAGCCGGGAACTCACCGTCGATGAGCTGCGAAGTGGATACGCGACCGGCATTTTCAAAACCGAGCAACGTGGGGTTATCGGCATCGAAATCAAGGCGGATGTTCTGGTGTTCGTCCAGAGAACGAGCCACGTCCTTGAGCAAAGAGCCACGCACTAGGGTGATGGTGTCCACATTGGTGTCTTGCGGGGTCCAGGTGAACGCGGCACGAGCCAAACGGAAGCGGTCGGTGGAGGTCATGATGACTTTGTCGTCCTGGAACTGCATGCGCACGCCGGTCAGTACCGGACGGTTTTCTTCGCGGGAGACGGCGACGGATGCCTGGTTCACGGCTTGGACGAAAGTTTGGGCATCAACTTGGCCGAGCATAGGCGGTACAACCGGCAAATCAGGGTATTCGGCATCGGGCATGAGCTGCAACGTGAACTTCGACTTGCCAGAGGTGATGGTTAGCGTGGAGCCATCGGTGGTTAGGTAGGTTTTTTCGGAACGCAGCGACTTGGTGATATCAGCCAGAAGCTTGCCCAGAACCAGAGCGGAACCGACTTCATCAACACCAGCTTCGATGTGGTGACGAGCGGAAATCTCGTAATTGAATGCAGAGAACTGCAGGGTGCCGTCAATGGCTTCAAGTTTTACGCCAGCGAGAATTGGGTTGGAAGGACGAGCGTCAATGACGCGGGAGGTCCAGGCCACGGCATCAGCCAATGCGGCGGTATCGATTTCGACTTTCATGTCAGGTTGTTCCCTTCGTCGGTTTTGCTGAAGAACATTCTAGCGGTTGGTTGGTTCTTTTGCTTGCGTGCTTGATGCGGCCGATTATCACCATGACGGTGCTCTTATGTATGCAAGTAAGTAATCGTCGTAATAAGTGCGGTGGATAGTGTGGATAAGTGGATGGAGGGCTACTGCGGTAACGGCTTATCCACTGGGGAGTGTTGTGGATAACTTCTGTATAGCATGTGGATAAATAGGCGACTTATCCACAGGAAAAAGTCAATTGTTAAGTTTTCCACACAGAATGCCATGTTATGCACCAATTTTCCACCGAAAAATAGTGGGTAATCCACGAGTTATCCGCCGAGTTTGCCCACATTTGTGAACAACTATGTGGATAACTTTCATGATTATTGGGTCTTTGTACGGCGTGTTGAACATGATTATCGGCGAGGAGAATCGATTCTGAGGACGGTTTTCGGCACTTTTACTGGCTCGGTTTGAAAAAGTGCCGAAATCGGTCTTCAGGAACGATTCTCTCGGATATGCGCAGATATAAAAAAATGGCTCCCGTAAAGGAAGCCATAGGCATACTCAGTCTGCGTTCTGCTTCAAACGCACAGTCAGTTCCATAACGTAGTTATAGATTTCCTGTTTCTGCTGCATTTTGTCGCCAATACGGGTGCAAGCATGCATTACCGTAGTGTGATCGCGACCTCCAAACACCTCACCGATATCCATCAGGCTCATGCTGGTCATCTCGCGAGCGAGATACATGGCTATCTGTCGGGGAATCACCACGTTCTTGGTACGTGATGAGCCGACGATATCCTCAAACGTCAAGTGGAAGTACTTTGCCACTTGGCCGATGATGTCGGTGGGCTTGATTTCCACATCGGTGGTAAAGAAGTCTTGAAGCGTTTGCTCCGCCAAAGCGCGGGTCACCGGCTGGTTGCTCAGCGAGGCAACGGCGGTGACGCGGGTCAGCGCGCCTTCCAATTCACGTATATTCTCCGTGAAACGTTCGGCAATAAGATCCAGAACGTCATTGGGAATCTTCGATCCGTTCATTGCGGCAATCATGCGCAGAATGGCGATACGTGTCTCCAAATCCGGCGGCTTGACATCCACGGTCAGGCCGGATTCAAAGCGGGAAATCAGTCGAGCCTCAAAACCTTTCAGGTTTTTTGGAGCCACATCAGACGCAATGACAATGCGTTTATTCGCTTGATGCAGCGAATTGAACGTATGGAAGAACTGATCCAGAGTGGCTTCCTTGCCGCCTAGGAACTGAATATCATCAATAAGCAGCACATCTACCTGGCGATATCGGCGGTTGAATTCCGCTATCTGGCCTTGACTCTGATTGGTATTTTGCAGAGCGTCAATAAAGTCGTTGGTGAATTCCTCGGAAGTGACGTATCGAACCTTCAGGCCGGGATCCTTTACCAAGGCGTAATTGCCGATGGCGTTGAGCAAATGTGTTTTGCCCAAACCGGAACCGCCATAAATACACAACGGATTGAAATCCTGGCCTGATCCCTCTGCCACAGCCAATGCAACAGTTCGCGCGAAGCGATTAGAGTCACCGGGAACAAACGAATCGAAAGTGAAACTCTTATTGAGATGAGTTTCCGGATCGCGATTCATCTTTTGCTGCGGCACAGAGAACTGCTGTTCAACAGCAGGAATCACAGGTTCCGGCGCGCCATACGGTTCCTTGCCGAAATCAGTGAGAGTCGGCGAAGCATTCGTTGGATAAGGGGAGACCGGTTGCGGTTCACTGCGTGGCACTACTTTGAACGCGGGGAACATGTTCTCACCGGTTGCGGTGTGCAGTGCTTGCAACAATGATTCGTTGAGATTGCCTTGAATGGCCTGCAGTGTGTCATTGTTATCCACACACAGCACGATGGTTGAGCCGAACACACCTTCAGGAACTATTCCCTCAAGCCATCCCTTCTCTCGTGCGGTCAGAGTGCTGTTGCGCTTAAGAAGGGTAAGTGTGTTTGACCAAATATGGGCAGCTTCGATTGTGGGGTCACCGGAAACATCAACCATGGTCGGCCCCTTCTGAACTACTCAACGAATGAATTACGTAGATAATGTTTACTCCGATGTGAGGAAGTTATCCACCGAGTCGCGTGTTGGAATTGCTCAAATGTGAATAACATACATGTAATTTGTGGATAACTTTTGGGGTGAAATGGTTGAGTTTATGCCGATTCAAAGAGGTGAGCCGAGATTTCCTCGACGTGTCGAAATGTGAAAACTCTTGACGTATTTTGACTTGAGGGTAGGGGTCAGAGTAGGTTGGTATAGCTTGACTCACGTGAGGGCAGCGCGAAGCGTTGCCAAATAGACCTAGGAGCAATTGATATGAAGAGGACGTTCCAGCCGAACAACCGTCGTCGTCACATGAAGCACGGTTTCCGTGTGCGTATGCGCACTCGTTCCGGTCGCGCGCTGATTAACCGTCGCCGCGCCAAGGGCCGCAAGAGCCTGTCCGCCTGATCCCTCGGATCAGTTCCTCGAGGCTGTCGAGGTGGAGCGGCTGCAAAGCCATCGTGATTTCGTTGCCGTACTTAAACGCCGGCGCAAAGTGGGTGGCAAAGACATCATTGTGCATTACCTGATGCGTAATGATCATCAACCTGATGATCGGACGGCGTATCGTCGTCTGGGTTTGGCTGTCTCCAAATCGGTGGGCAATGCGGTTACCCGTAATACGGTGAAGCGCAGGTTCAGGGTTCTGGCTAAGGCTCATGAAGAGAGCCTGCCGCCTTACTGCGATATCGTGGTGCGCGCAAAACCAAGTGCGGCATCCGCATCGTTCTCATCGTTGGATGAGCAGTTTGCCACCGGCTTTGCCAAAGTGGCTCGTAAGGCGGAATGACACATGTCTACTTCCATCAGGGCGGTAATGATTCGTGGTGTGCGTTGGTACCAGCGTCACATTTCTGCGAACCGACCGCCCTGTTGCAAGTATTACCCAACATGTTCAAACTATGCCATTGAGGCTTTTGAACGGTATGGCGCTTGCAAAGGCGGAGTGCTTGCCGTATTGCGATTGCTTCGTTGCAGGCCGTGGAGCCGTGGGGGAATTGACGACGTGCCGCAGCGTTATTCCATTTTTTATCGATTTTCGTGGTCGAAGGCTCATGAGGAGCCTCGACTGACGCCATTGGCCACAACCCAAAGAGAGGCCCAACGATGATCAATCAAAACCAATTCCTGCTGGATAGCGGGTTCTGGGGATTCCTGTACAAGATTCTGACCCCTGTTGAGTGGCTGCAGACTTGGATCATGAAGATCGTGCATGACTTCTTTGTCATGTTGGGCATGAGCCCGGTCGGCGTCTCCTGGATTCTTGCCATTATCATCCTGGTGCTGGTGGTGCAGGCGTGTATCTTCCCGCTGTTCTACAAGCAGATGAAGTCGATGCGCAAGATGCAGGCATTGGCGCCGAAGATGCAGCGCATTCAGAACAAGTACAAGGGCAAGACGGATCAGGCTTCCAAGGAAGCCATGAGTCGTGAGACCATGAAACTATACCAGGACAATAACGTCAATCCGGCAGGTTCCTGCCTGCCGATGCTCATTCAGGGCCCGGTGTTCATGTCCATGTTCTACACGCTGTCCGCCATTCCATACATCGCCAACGGCAAGCGAGATCCGCTCGGTGCCTTTGATGTGGCTACCGCCAAGCAGTTCACACAGACCGACGTGTTCGGCATTGTCAGTGTGACCGATAACTTCACCCGCGCAGCTACTGCCGGCAAGGTGGTCATCGGTGTCTTTGTGTTCCTGATGTGCTTCTGCTTGTGGCTCATGCAGTACATCAACATGAAGCGCAACATGGCAGCTGCTTCGATGAACAAGCAGACCGAGACCATGCAGAAGGCCATGCTGTGGCTCTTTCCGGTGATGTACATCTTCTCAGGTGCTTCCTTCCCGTTCGCCGTGTTGGTGTACTGGCTGACCAACAACGTTTGCAACTTGTGCCGTACGCTGTGGCAGGTGTATTGCTTCCCGACTCCAGGTTCTCCTGCCGCAGAAGATAAGGAAAAGCGTGACCATCGCAACGAGAATGCTCGTCGTGAAAGGGCCGGTCTTCCTTCCCTTGAAGAGGAGGCTTTGGCTAAGGCTAAGGAAGAAGCCGCGCGTAAGGCGAACCAAGGATTCCAGAGGCAACAGCCGGTTCGTAAGCGCAAAAAGAAATAATGAGGACGGGGGCGTGTCCGATGTTTCACGTGAAACATCGGACACGCCCCGACACTAACCAATCCTGTTCGGGGGAGCAGGGCTTAGACTTGAGAATCAGACCTGACATGAAGGAGTAGCGTATGGCACAGGATGACGTGAAGTCGATTGATCAGCTCAACGAAGAGGCTGACATCGCTGCCGATTACCTTGAAGGCTTGCTGGATATCGCCGACTATGAGGGCGATATCGAAATGGGTGTTCGTAACAACCGCCCAACTGTTCAGATCGTCGCTGATGACGATACGGACATCAAACATCTGATTGGTCGCAATGGCGAAGTGGTTGATGCGTTGCAGCAACTTACTCGTCTGGCTGTGCAGCAGAAGACCGGCGAACGTTCCCACCTGATTGTGGACGTGGATGGTTTCCTGAAGCGTAAGCGCCAGCACCTGCGCGATGTGGCTCTCGATGCTATTGATGCCGTTAAGGAGAGCGGCGAACCGATGGATCTGAAGCCGATGAATTCCTTTGAGCGTAAAGTCGTTCATGACGTGGTGCGTGATGAAGGTCTGAAGTCTCGCTCCCATGGTGAAGAACCGCATCGTTATGTGACCGTATATCTTCGTAGCAAGAACGAAGATAGCGTCGAAGAAGAAGAGGTCGACGATCAGGAGTGAGTATACACCTGCACCACAAAGGTATATGCTGAAGTTTTCTGTGCGGTGATATGTGAGGCGTCGTTATAAGCGGCGCCTCAAGTTATGCCACATGTTTCACGTGAAACATAGGAGGGGACTGTCATGGTGGATGAGTTACAGGAATCGCCGGTGCTGGCCCGTGTATTGGGGGATGCTTTACCCCGATTAGAGAGATTCCATGACAAGCTCTCCCAAGAGGGAGAACCTCGCGGCTTGATTGGACCTCGTGATGTGGACATTATTTGGGAACGTCACATTCTCAATTCCGCAGCGATAGTTCCTTATGTGCGCGAGGCCACAGATGGAGCTCGTTTTAGAACCGTTGCTGACGTTGGCAGTGGTGGAGGTTTCCCTGGGCTGGTGACGGCGTGTTGCTTGCCGGAGTGCAGTTTTACGCTGATTGAACCGATGGAACGCCGTGTTGAATGGCTTGCCGAGTGCGTTGATCTGATGGGGTTGAAGAATGTATCTATTATCCGTGGTCGTTCCGATGAAGTGATCAATAGGGTTCGCAAGCGCGAGATGCATCCTTTTGCAGTGGTGACCTGCCGTGCAGTGGCACCGATGACCAAGCTTTCTGGATGGACATTGCCTCTGCTGAAACCCACCGGTCGGCTTATTGCGCTCAAGGGTCGTTCGGCACAAGCGGAACTGGACAAAGCCAGTGGCCAGATTTCACGCTATGGTGGCCGTCGTCCCCGAGTGGTGGAAGCAGAGGTCGGTCCAGGTCTGGAACCGACACATGTGGTAATTGTTGACAAACATTGATGATGGTACCGATGTTGAAGTTATCCACATTTGTACTTCATCAATTGAGTTATCCACAACTCTATCCCCTATGGTGGGTATCGGTGAAAACCGTTGAAAAACCTCACTTTTGCGATGGTGGATTGTAGATGTGACCGTTGTGGTTATCCACTTGTCCACACTTATCCACAATAGGGGATAGGGGATGTGGATAACACAAATCATGTCCATACGAATAGGAACACTGGAATGTACATTGAATAAGGAGGAACGATGACAGCAGACGATCATCATGACACAATGATGGAATCGCCTTCCGAAACCCTCCGTCGTATTTTTGATGGGCAGAGTTCTGCGCTGGGTAGTCAGATGGCCGACGAAAGCTCCCGATATGACGCTTTGACCCATGCCTCCTTTCCCAAGCCGAAACGGACACGCTTGATCGCCGTGGCCAATCAGAAAGGCGGCGTTGGTAAGACCACGTCGACGGTAAACCTTGCCGCAGCGCTGACTCAGCACGGAGCGCATGTGTTGGTCATTGATATGGATCCCCAGGGCAATGCGTCAACGGCATTTGCTGTTTCACATTCTTCAGGAGATAGGTCGATTTATGATGTAATTGAGGGGCGGGCGGAAATCGCGGATGTCATCACGACAAGCGCTGATTTTCCTTCGCTCGATGTGGTTCCTGCGTCCATCGATTTGAGTGGTGCCGAACTTGAAGTGGCGGACTTACCGAATCGTAACACGTTGCTGAAAGAAGCGCTCGATCGTTTTCTGGAACAGACAGATACCGCGTACGATTACGTGTTCATCGATTGTCCTCCGAGCTTGGGTTTGCTGGTAATTAACGCCATGTGCGCGGTCACTGAGATGTTGATTCCCATTCAAGCCGAATACTATGCGCTGGAGGGATTGGGCCAGCTGATCAACACCATCGGCCTGGTGCAGCAGCATTTCAATCCGGTTCTGCTGGTCTCCACCATGCTGGTTACGATGTTCGACCGCCGTACACTGTTAAGCCGTGAGGTTTATGGTGAGGTCAAGTCCCATTACCCCAATATTGTCCTGGATACCACCGTTCCCCGATCGGTGAAGATATCGGAAGCTCCGAGCTTTTCACAGCCTGTTATTGCCTATGATCCCCGCGGCATAGGTGCCATAGCATATGGCGAAGCGGCATTGGAAATCGCTCGACGTTCACAGCATGTGCTTGAAGCCATTGATGCGAGGAGGAAGTAATGGCAACCAAATCACGACTCGGTAAAGGACTTGGCGCGTTATTCCCTGCATTGCCAGGGGAGGAGGATCCCGCGGAGCCTGCGAAGGCGCCAAATGAAGCGGTGAAGCCTAAGTCCAAGACCGCAACGACTCCATCACAGCCCAAGAAGGGAGCTGCTGCCAAGAAAACTGGTGGCAAGCGAGCGGCCATGCCTGCGTTGGATGATATCGCACATCCGAGTGACCTATTCTTCGGCAGTGACGATAAGCCAACCGCTCGAGCCGCAACGAAATCATCGAGCAATGTTTCACGTGAAACACCGAAGAACAAGCATGTGGCTGAGGATAAGGCCAACAAACAAGAGGCTCCAGAGGAACTGAAGTCTGTTGAGGGCGGCTATCTTGCTGAACTCAGCTTGCAGGAAATCGGCCCCAATGCGCATCAGCCGCGTACGATTTTCGACGAAGACGAACTCAATGAGCTTGCCGCTTCCATCAAAGAAGTGGGTGTATTGCAGCCCATCGTGGTGCGTCGTCGTCCCAGTGAGCAGATTGCCGAGGCCAAGCAAGCACAACACAGCGAGCAGTCCTCAACGAACCCGTTCACTGGCCATCTGGACAGCCCCTATGAACTGATCATGGGCGAACGCCGCTGGCGCGCTTCTCAGCTGGCTGGATTGACCACGATTCCAGCCATCGTGAAAACCACCACGGACGACGATATGCTCCGTGATGCCTTGCTGGAGAATTTGCATCGTGTGGCATTGAATCCTCTGGAAGAAGCAGCCGCATATCAGCAGATGATTGAGGAGTTTGGCCTGACTCAGGCGCAGCTGTCGAAATCGATTTCGAAGTCACGTCCTCAGATTGCCAATACACTTCGTCTGTTGAACCTGCCGGCAACAGTACAGAAAAAAGTGGCCGCTGGCGTGCTCTCGTCCGGACATGCGCGTGCATTGCTGGGTCTGAGCGATCCGGAAGCGATGGATAAGCTGGCATCTCGCATCATCGCGGAAGGATTGTCGGTTCGCAGTACGGAAGAAATCGTGGCTATGGCCGTTGCTTCGGGAGAGCAGCCTAAGAAGCCGAAGACTTCAAAGACCAATCCGTGGATGGGGTCCGCCATTCAGCAGAGCTTGGAAAATCATTTTGATACCAAGGTCTCCATCAAGGGCAGCGCCAAACATGGCCGTATTGAAATCGTATTCTCGTCCCCTGAAGATATGGACCGCATCCTGCAGTTGCTGGTGCCCAATCAGTCCAGCACCGACGGCAAGTGGGTGTGAGATAAGACGGCTGTAAGGCATCACGTCTGATATATCAGATATACACAATGGCGCAGTACGAATTCATCCGTACTGCGCCATTGTGTATATCTGATTACTGAGTAATGCTCTACCAACTATGCGGTCAGATACTGCTGGGCATCCAATGCGGCGCGGCAACCCATGCCCGCTGCGCTAATGGCTTGACGGTAGGTGCGATCCACGCAATCACCGGCGGCAAAAACGCCAGGGGCGCTGGTGTGTGTACCAGCTTCTGCAACCGTGATGTATCCATCATCATCAGTGCTGACCACATCGGCAATGAACTCGGTAGCCGGGGTATGACCGATGGCCACGAATACCGCACTGGTATCCAAAGTCCCAGTCTCACCGGTTGCCGTATTACGAATATCAATGCTGCTCACGTTTTGGGGAGCCGTGGCCGCGGGCAGCTTCAGGCCGCCAATGGTAATGGCCGGGGAGGCGGGCTTTGCTTCCGAGGCGCTTCCGTGGATGGCGGTAACCACGGTATTGGTCAGCAAGGTCAACTTGGGATTCGACTGTGCGCGGTCCACCATGATCTGGGAGGCGCGGAACGAATCACGACGATGAATCAGCGTGACTGATGAGCCAAATCTGGTCAGGAACAGTGCTTCTTCAAACGCCGAATCACCGCCGCCGACCACCACAATGGGCTTGTCCTTAAAGAAGAAACCGTCACAAGTGGCGCAGTACGACACTCCATGACCGGAAAGTTCGCGTTCGCCAGGTACGCCAAGCTTACGGAAATTCGAGCCGGTGGCCACAATAATGGCACGAGATTCCAACACCGAGCCGTCAGATAGGCTCAGTCGGTACCGGGGCTGCGGTGCGTCAGCGGCATCTGCGGCCTCCACCTGTTCCACGGATTCGACATCATCGGCAATGAACTGCGTGCCGAATTTCTCAGCCTGATCGCGCATGCGATCCATCAAATCAGGACCCATGATGCCATCAGGGAAACCAGGGAAATTCTCCACTTCCGTGGTGTTCACCAGCTGCCCGCCCGGGGCCAGAGCACCGGTGACCAGTACAGGATTCAATCCGGCGCGACCAAGGTAGATGGCCGCTGTGTATCCAGCGGGACCTGAGCCGATGATGATGACGTTATGTTCCATATGATTCCCCTCAGTCCGTTATGAAGTGCAGTGCTCACTCCAATAATTAGACACAGTGTCTATTGTGTAGTCTGCAGCCGACTGCCGTCGGTAGCGGCAGGCAGCACGTTATGTGGCGCAATGGCATTCAGCATACGTCATCCGAAAGCCAATAGACACCTCTATGCCAACAGCGTGACGTTGCCGGCATAGTCGCGACTTTTAGAAGACTTCAACCTTCTGAATGTACAGCTGGTTCTGCGGTAGGCTATCCAACGGCACCCACAGAACCAGATCCTGTGTGTTGACGACCTTATCGAACTTCACCTCAGTGGTACCGCCCTCGGCGAATACAAATTCGGCCACCTGTTCGCCTTGGGTCGGATCCTCCGTGGTATTGGCACGGATATAGCCCTTGCCGCCAGATGTGCGGATGGTGATATTCATGCGGTACACATCATGAGGCTGGTCAAGATGGACGTGGTAGCCGTAACCGGACTGGCCGGCAGGGTTGGACAGGAAGTTCCCGCTGGCCACCGTAAAGGCGGTGTTGTTCTCGTGACGCGGCTTGGGTACCGACTGGGAGTCCTTATCCTCGGTGACCTTCTTGGGCTTCGTCTCCGTCTCTGTCTTGGTTTCGGTCTTCTCCTGAGATGAAGACGTAGAGGAATCCTTGGACGAGGAAGTGCCATCTTCCTCACCGAACGGCACATCATCCACATTGACATCCGGCCAATTGCCTTCCGAATTCTCAGAAGAGTTCGCCGCATCTGCAGGGTTTTCCCCACTGCGCTGCAACGCATGCATGGCCCAGAACGCTGCGGCAACCACCACAATCACGGCCACGATAATGGCAACAACCTTGGTGGTCATCGATCCGAAAAGCGTCTCGTCTGGCAGGGCATCATCCTCATTGCCAGTGGGATGATCCTTCGGGATAAAGCTCGGCGGCACGGACTGGACTTCCGCCGCACGTGCCTGCTCTTCCTCCAGCGCGCGCTGCGACTCCTCACCAGGGCGGATTTCACGGCCGGAAGCATCAAAAATCGGAATACGGCTGGTGGTCTCAGCAGCGGTGGGCTCAGGCACGCCGGCCGCGGTGGGAATCGGCACGGTCAGCCGGGAGTTACCGGTCGAGTTGGTCGGAGCCAGTCGGTTGTACCAGTCTCCGGTGTCTTCGCCGGAGAGGTTCTCCTTTTCCCAGGCTTGCGAGAAATTGAAGTCGAAAATGCTATGAGCATCTGCCTGACCATTGGTGCCGGATTCAGCACCAGCGGCCACTGCAGGTGCCGCGATGGACAGTGAAGGCAGCTGCTGGCTGGTGACAATGTCATCAGGAATCGGAACGATGTCGGCCTCGTCCGTAGGTCGCAGCTGCACCTTGACGATGGAGGATTCGCCGTCAGTGGTTGGCAGGGCGATGTCAGTGCTCGATAGCTTAGTCAGCGGCTTCCAATCACCCAACAGTGCGTCCAGTTCGGCCAGTGAGGCCATCGGCATGACCTGCTCGCCTTCATCGGCCAATGCCAGGCCACGCTTGCAAATAACACGGAACTCGCTTGGAATATCATGCCCAAGCAGATGCAGATCGAATTGCGGATTCGACTGGCTGGTCGTGTTGGTAAGCAGTGCATACAGCAACGCGGCAAGCTGACGCACGGCATGACGCTCAGCGCCATCATCGCCTGCCGGATCGGTTCCGGACATATCTGCCAGGATCGGAGCAAACGGAGCATCGGAAATTTCGATGCCGGAGCCGGTAAGACGCACGGTATCAGTAGTCAGGATGGCAGTGCCGGCAGTGCTGGTCAGCATGGGACGGATGGCCTGAACGGTCTCGCCAAGAATGGAGCGCATGGCGTCGTAGCTCAGTATGTTGCCGGTGGCGCTGGCACGGTAATCGGCCACGGATAGGCCACTGTCCATTGCGGTGACGGCAATGAGCACATCGGACTGTACGCGGTATTTCAGCACCGGCACATAGTGCTCGGGGCGGGTGGCCGCAAGCTCGCCGGCAATGGTGTTGACCGTGTCCAATGCCTTGCGGTTGGAGACCAGAAACAGCTGGCAATCCTTTGCCAGCACACGATCATTGGCCTGCCAAGCCTCGAGGCCGGGTTCCTTACGCAACGAAGACACCAAGGTGTAGCGGTTAAGGATAGTATCTCCCAATTGCGGTTTCATCTGCTCGTCAGGCTCCATGTGATCAGCATTCGTCATCGCTGACATTCTAGCCGTGGGACTGGCCTGAATGCCATCGGCCTCAGGCATGATGCTCGCAGCAGTATCAGCATTATTATTGTCTTCTTCAAATTGCGGTTCGTCAACGGATGTGTTGGCGGGTTTTCGCCTGAAACGGGCGGTTATCGAGTGGACGGCATCGGTCAGTTGTGTGGCGCGCAGTGCCCAGAGCACGCCGATATACACCACGGCCAGCACGAGAGTCAGTATGATGCAGATTCCCAATGCGGACAGCCAGCTCATCTGGCCGCCGGTCTCTTGGATGGAGGCACCGAAGAGGTCTGCAACAGGGGTTTTCGCCAGCCAGACCACAACGCCGCCGATTACGGCCGCTGCCAACGCCTTGCCGTATGTCTGCACAACCGGCTTGCCTTCCAGGCTGCCGCCGAATCGTTTGCGCAGCATAAACAGCATGAACGGCAGCGCCAATAGCACACCGGCGGATACGGAACAGGCAATACCCACGATCCACTGATTCGGCGGAAGCACCAGCATGCCCACAATCATGAGTGCCGTGGTGAAGCCGTATTGCAATACCGCGGCGAGGAACGGATGCAGGCCGTCCTCAAAGGCATAGAAGGTACGTTGAATCAGCAGGAAAGCCGATATGGCGGGGATGCCGCAGGACAGCGGAATCAGGGCGTAGGAGATGAGCATGGTCTCATTCATCGAGACCGAAGGCAGCAGCGCACGAATGATCGGTTCAGGGTAGACCACCAGCGCCGTGGCAAAGAACAGCACCAGCAGCCCCACGTTGCACAGCGCGTTGCCCAGCTGCTGACGTGCCGCATGGAAGTCCTGCGCTGCTATCGACCGCGAGATGAGGGGGAATACGGCGGTGGAGACGGATACCGCAATCAGCGAATACGGCAGGATGTACAGGGTGAAGGCGTTTTGGTAGGTAGCATTGCCGGCAACGTCGTACAGACTGACTCCGGTGAGCTCATGCGCACGCTGCGGGGCCAGCGTGGCGATTCGGGTCAGCACGATATCCGAAATCTGAGTAATCGCCACCACACCCAGCGATCCCAGCGCCACAGGTCCCATCGCCTTGAGACCAAAGCCGGTCAAGCCAAAGCTGGGACGGTATTTGAAGCCCAGGCGAATCAACGGCACGAACAGGATCAGTGCCTGAAAAGCCACGCCGAGCGTCCATGTACCTGCGGTAAGCGCCACTTTGCCCGAGGTCCAGAAATCAAGCGGCTGTTCGTTGGCCTTGCCGAACAACATGATGAATGCGGTGAATCCGGCGCAGCTGATGACGTTGGCTCCGGTGGAACTCCACGCATAGGAGGCAAAATGATCTTTGGCGGCCAGAATCTGACCAAGCACCGTGTATAGGCCGTAGAAGAACACCTGCGGCATGCACCAGAGCGTGAACGCAGTGGTCAGGGCAATCATCTCATGATTGCTGCTGCCCACGTACAGACGCGCCAGCAGCGGTGTGGCTGCGGCCATCACCACGGTGACGGCCAGCAGAATGCCGATGGCCAGGGTGATCAGTCGGTTCAGTCGCTCCTGAGCGTCCCTCTCCTTCAACGTGCGCACGATTTGCGGCACCAGCACGGCATTGAAAATACCGCCGGACACCAGTGTGAACACGGTTTGCGGAATCATCGCACCGGCCTGATAGGCATTGGCCGCCAGACCGGTAGTGCCGATGGCTGCCGCCAGCAAAATAGTGCGGATTTGGCCGGTCACGCGAGAAGCCGCGGTACCGGAGGCCATAATCAGGGAATTGCGGCCTACGGTAGAACTCATTCGTCAGGATCCTTCTTACGGTTGAACTGGCGCCATAAACCAACGAGGCCCAGCAGTACTGCAAAACCAATGATGACGAAACCACTGGCATCGCTGATGCGCAGCACACTGGTGATGGTGGTGTCCTGTGTGTTGCCGAAGGCGGTGTTGTGCCGATCGGCCAACGACACATGTGCGACGGTGGTGCCGGAAGTGGACACACGGATGGTGAAGGTCACCTGAGCCTCACTACGTGCGGGAATCACAACATCATTGGAACGGGAGGTCACGATTTGCATGGAATCGGTGATCGAATTGACCTTGACGCTGACGGCGTAAGGCAGCTTATTGCTTACTGTCACCGGCATCTGGGCCGATTCGCTGAATACCGACACCGATTCGGATGGGGTGATGTACACGCTGCCCAACACCGTATCGGCGAACATCCGGTTGGCTTTGGCTATCTGGCTCTGATACTCGGCATCGCTGGAGCCGGCGAACGCATGCAGAGCGATGTCGTCATGCGCGTTCAACAGCGTGCTCACCCATTGTGCGGGATCATTGGTGTGGCTGGCGGTTGAACTGGCATCTTGACGGGCAAGTGCCTGCGGGTTCAACGATGAGACATCGTCTTCATCAAGACCCTTCTTCAGTATGGAAGTGGCGAGCCGCAGGATGTCCTTACGACTTGAAGCAAGCTGCTCCAGGGTGGCACGGGTTTGGGAGACGTCGGCGGCATTGGAGTCGTCCTGGTTCACCTCGCTGCTGACGTTGTATGGGTCGGCAGCGGCCATGGTGTTCAGATCAGTCAGATTCAGCCACGATGCCTGTTCCATAGCGCTCATGACCTGATTGATCCATGACGCGCTGCTATTCCTGGAGAAGGTCATCAGCAGGTTTCGGGTGGCATACGGCTGTTCCATTTGATAGAACGCGCTTTGTGCGAGCATTCTGGCCAGCCTGCCCGCATCGCTGGCTTCGGCCGTTGCCCGTGCGCTGGTGGCCTTGCCATGCGCCAACGTGCCGAGTTCCGACTGTTCCTTGAGCACGGTGATGTCTCCGGCGGAGGTATTGACCACATAGGTGCCGGTATGCACGGTGTCGGTTTGCTCACCGTCAAACGTGGAATCCGCAATAACGGCGGTATATCCCTGAGCTCGGGCCTTGGTCAGGGCGTCCAGGCTCCACGTGCCGGATCCCTGCCAGGCATAGGTGGCAGTCGGCGTGACGGTGGATTTGGCCACAGCATACAACGTCTGCGCTTGTTCGGCGTTCCATGCTTCGTCGGCGATGCCGGCTCTGGTATAGGCATCGGCATCGTTCAGCGCCGCATACGCCGTGACATCAAAATCACCGGGTTGCATGACTCCCGCGACGGCAGGTCTGGTATCGGAGGGGAGTTCCTGGAAATACAACGGATCGGCCACCACTTGCAGGCTATGGTGTTTGGCCAAGGTCTGGTTGAGTTCCTTGACCGTGGTGGTTTCCTGCTGGTTCACCGATAACACCGGCTCTGCGGATGCATTCTCATCTTCGGAGACAAGGCCGGACAGCGCGGAGGAATCAACCTGCCAGTCAGTAGTGGTCAGCGGCATCGCCACGGTGAGGTTCATCGCCGGAGTCTGCGCGGTGTCGAGCCCGTCAGGAGAACGGGTCAGGAAGCTGGGGAGCATGGTTGGCGGCTGGTTTCCGGCGCTGTACGACAACTGCAGGGGCTTGGGACCCCAGCTGCGCATACTCTGCAGAGCCTGCTGGTCGGCCGCCACGTCGAGGGTGACGGTTGCAGTGTTGCCCGGCGTGATTTCAGGAACATCAATGCTGCCGAGCACATCCGGGGTGGGAATGGCGGTATCGCCTTCCGCCCATTTCTGCATATCAGTGCGTGAGACGAATGTGAACCGTGAATTTGTGCTGAGAATCAGTGACCCCGCCGGTGCCGTATCTGATGAGGCATTGGTAATCGCTACCGTGATATGGAATCCGGAAGAAGCGGTGACTATGGGCGTACTCTGCTCGATGGCGATGGTCTGACCGGCCTGATCATCAGGCGAATCATCGGCATATGCGGTCAGTGGGGCGGCCAGCATCGCCGTGATGACAAGAATGGCCGCAAACGCGCGTACGAATCGTCCACCATGGCGTGAGCGGCATAAGACTGCGGGTAGGTTCACTCGTTTGCCTGCCTGTTCTTCTTTCTGGCGTATAGCCACGCGATTTTGCGCTCGTTGGGGTAGCTCAGCACGTCGTCCAAATCGTCGAACCGCACCCAGATGGCGTCTTCGGCTTCATGATCCGGATCGCCTTCCACGGTGAGCTCACCGCCGGTCTGCCGCAAGGCATAGTGATGCACCAGCTTGTGCACGCGCTGCGTGGTTCCGGTGAACCAGTAGTCGATGGTGGCGATGGAATCGATGACCTCGCCCAAAATGCCGGTTTCCTCGTGCACTTCACGCACGGCGGTCTGCTGTGGAGTCTCGCCCTTCTCGATATGCCCCTTGGGCAGGCACCATTCCAGATGGCCGGAACGAGAATGACGGGCGATGATGGCCACGCGATTCTGATCGTCGAAGATCAGTCCGCCAGCCGAATATTCGCGTACCACCGGTAGTTCCTGTGCATCCAGGGACGCAAACGTGGTGGGGCCGTCGGAAGTGCGGCGTTGCGGCATCATGGCCGGTGTCGGGCCAGTGGGAGTCGGTGTTGTGTCGGCGGCGCGTCGGCCGAATACGGTGGCCGGCGTCGGCCCGGTTTGGGCATGAATGGGCTGCGATGGTTCCTGACGAATCGGAGCGGGTGATGTCTCGGTTTCGATGCTGCTCTGCGCGATCGATTCGGTTTCGGCCTCGCTATCAATGCCGTCGGCTTGCCCCTCGATGGTTTCACTGGAGGTGGCGATGGTAACCGTGGCATGCATGCCAAACACGGTTGCCGGCGTCGGCATGGAATGCTCGGTGCTGACCTCGGCGGTTTCATCGGCATGGTCAGCCGACTGCGTGTCAGTGCCGGCTACGTTGTCCACGGTGTCGTCGGATTGCTTGGAATCGGCGGAATTTTGCGGAGTTTGAGACGTATACAGCAGCTGGTCTTGGGTATGGTTATCCGTCGAATCGGGTGTTTGCCCAAGCATGCGGGCAAGATCGGCGGGCGTAATCATATTCTCCACCTTACTCAACCCCGTGTGCAGGTGGGGTAACGGTATGCTGGTAAGGCAGAAAAATGTCACATACGGGAAGGTGCCCATTGGATTTCGAAGTGTGGCCCGAGGCCATCGAACTCGGTCGACTGTTTGCCGAACAGGGTTATGAGCTGGCATTGGTCGGCGGCCCGGTCCGCGATCTGCTCCTGCACCGCAAGAGCCACGATCTGGACTTCTGCTCATCCGCGCGCCCGGAACAGTTCGAGCCCATTCTGCGCCGTTGGGGGCATGACGGTTTTTGGGATATGGGCCGCAAGTTCGGTACGTTGGGTGCCATGCGCCGGCGTGCGGACGGCACCGAGGTCAAGGTTGAGGTGACCACCTATCGGTCGGATACCTACGATCCGGATTCGCGCAAGCCTGAAGTCAATTATGGCGACACGCTTGAAGGTGACCTCTCACGCCGCGACTTCACCGTCAACGCCATGGCCCTGCGTGTGCCCGATCTGGAATTCGTTGATCCGTTCGGCGGTGCCAGCGATTTGGTCAAAGGCGTGCTGCGTACTCCTGTTGATCCGAGCCAGTCATTCGATGATGATCCTCTGCGTATGATGCGTGCGGTCCGATTCGTGGCTCAGCTGGGCTTTTCCATTGCTCCCGATGCTGCGGAGGCGATTTCCTCGATACGCGATCGCATTGAGATTGTATCCGCCGAGCGCGTACGTGATGAACTGACCAAGATGCTGTTGTCTGACCGTCCTCGCGCAGGGCTGGAAGCACTGGTCGAATCAGGTCTGGCGGATATCGTGTTCCCCGAGATTCCGGCGTTGCAGTTGCAGATTGACGAGCATCATCGGCACAAAGATGTCTTTGAGCACACGATGATCGTGCTTGAACGGGCCATCGCTCTGGAAACCGGCCCGGATGGCCCGGTGCCCGCTCCTGACCTCACGTTGCGTCTGGCCGCAGTGATGCATGATATCGGCAAGCCGAAGACCCGACGTTTCGAGCCGGGAGGCAAGGTGAGCTTCCATCATCATGATGCGGTGGGTGCCAAAATGACCCGCAAGCGTTTGAAGGCTCTGCGATTCGATCATCATCTGGTGGAGGACGTCTCGGAACTGGTGAACCTGCACCTGCGTTTCCACGGGTACGTGGATGAGCCGTGGACCGATTCTGCCGTGCGCCGTTATGTCAAGGATGCCGGGCATTTGTATGAGCGTCTAAACCGACTCACTCGCGCGGATGCCACTACGCAGAACAAGCGCAAGGCGATGGTGTTCTCCCAGGCGATGGATGAGATGGAGGCGCGTGTTCGCGAGCTCAAGAAGAAAGAGGATTTCGACGCCATTCGCCCTGATGTGGACGGCAACGAGATTATGGAACTCTTGGGTCTGGAGCCCGGACCGATGATTGGCCGCGCCTACAAGCATATGCTGGAATACCGTCTGGATAACGGCCCGGTGGATCACGATGTTGCCGTGGCCGAACTCAAGCGCTGGTACGCCGAGATAGAGGCGTAATGCATAAATGAGAGCTCCCGCTGGTGGGAGCTGGCTCACGGAGTGAGACTGAGGGTGGTCAACATATGTTATATAAACCACCCTCAGTCACTTCGTGACAGCTCCCACCAGCGGGAGCCAAAGTGGGATTACTGCGCCGGGTAAGCGGTGTGCTGCGTATCGGCGGGAAGATTCGTCATCTTATCGGCGGCCACGCACCCCGTGAAATCAGTGATTTTCTTGCCTTCCTGCGGGGATGACTTCTCATCTTTCAGATCGTTGAAGGTAGCGCCGAGCACCACGTCGATAAGCTGGTCCTCGCGGGCGTTCATCACCATGGCGGCATCGGTGAAGTTGCCGGCCAAAGTGTAGGCCTGATTAATGGCGTTCTTGCCAAAGTAGATAGTGGTGCGTTCGACGTTGGTGCTGGAGTAGTTGGTTGCCTCCTGCATCACGAAACCGCGGGCTTCCAGTGCCTTGCTGACCGCTGCGGCAAATTGGCTATGCTCGGTGCCGTTCATCACACGCACGCCGACAGTTCCATTGGCCACGTACGTTGCCTTGCCATCATCGCCCTTGACGGCGCAGGGAGCGGCATTGCCGTAGTTTGGCGCGGTGGCCGGTGTGTTAATCCGCCCCAGGCCGAACACATGGAAATTAAAGAGAATGGCAACCACCAGAATGGCTGCAAGCACTACGCCACTGATGGAGAACACGATGGTCTGGCGGTGGCGTACATATGTCTTGCGTGCCTGCCGTTCATCAATTTGCTGCGTCATCGTTAGACTTCCTTCGTGATCATGTGGCTTGTTGCTACATTAGCGTCACTGGCTGACTCCGATAATGGGGTGCGCTGGTGCACTGGCCTTGATAATGCGGTCGACCATGCCGCCGTTGCGCCAGGCATCGATAATGCGCTGCGCTGTGGCGCTGTCCGGTACGAAAGCCACCACGGACGGTCCGGAACCGGAGACGAATGCATGACGGGCACCGGCGTTCACAGCGGCGTCAATGGCCTGACCACTGCGCGGATGCAGACTGATAGCCGCCGCCTGCAGATGATTGCGATCGTCATTGCCGGGACCGACCGCATCAAACGTGTGATACACCTCGGGAGTGCTGAGCTGCGACTGATACGCGCCGACCAGCACCTCTCCGGCATATCCTTGGCCGATGAGATCGCGTTCTGCGGCACTGCCCGCATCAATGACCTCGATGCGTTCGCCGAATCCGGTGCCGTGCGCGAACCCGCCGGACAGGCAGAATGGCATATCAGCGCCCAGCGTGGCGGCAATGGTACGCAGACGTTCCATTGGCCAGTGCAATTCCCATAGCTGATTGACGGCCAGTATGGTTGCGGCCGCGTCTGCCGAGCCGCCGCCGAGACCGGCGCCTACGGGAATGCGTTTGGTGATGGTCAATGCCACGTCGGGATCGCGGCCGGCCGCCTGGGCCATGGCGAATAATGCCAGGACCGCGTGGTTGCGGCGCATGTCGCTGCTGGATGAGGCCAAATCGCCCAGATGCGCGCCTTCGAGTTCCAGCGAGAAGCCGGCTCCCGGATGTTTGGCGGTGGCGGTAATGGTGTCATATACCCCGATGGCACAGTAGATGGTGTCCAGTTCGTGACGACCGCCCCATTCATCGTGCGTCGGGCCGACCTCCAGGGTGAGGTTGGTCTTGGCCGGGCAATCCACGCGCACGGTCAGTGCTGCTGGCTCATCCAATTGATTGTCATAAGCGGGGCGTTGACGGACGGCTACCGGAATCATTGCTCCACCTCGTCAGTGGTAGGCGTGGCATGTGATGTGGATTGAACCGCTGCCGCCAATGCCGCAAATTCGGTGACCGTCAGCGTTTCACCGCGTCGGGTCGGGTCAATGCCCGCCGCTGCGAACGCTTCGGCGGGAACAATGGTTTTCAGCGCGGCATGCAAGGTCTTGCGGCGCTGCCCGAAAGCGGCATCGATGAGGCGGAATACCAGTTCACGGTCCGCGGAGGACTTGCCGTGGGAAGGTGCCTGCGTATCGTCTGCGGCGTATCTGGTGAACTTCACCAGTGCGGAATCCACGTTCGGTGCCGGCCAGAACACATTGCGCCCAATAGTGCCCACTCGTTCGGCAGTGCCGTACCATGCAAGTTTCACGCTTGGGGTGCCATAGATCTTCGAGCCGGGCTTGGCGGCCAGCCGGTCGGCCACCTCTTTCTGCACCATCACCAGGAAAGATCCGAGGCTATCGAAGCGTTCAAGCAAGGTGAGCAGAATCGGCGTGGCCACGTTGTACGGCAGGTTGGCCACCAAGGTGAAGCTGGTATCGCCGTTGAAATCAGGCACATTATCCGGGGTGACCGTCAGCGCATCCCGATTGACGATGGTCAGGCGATCGGCGGCTTCGGGCATGAACTCGGATACGGTGCCGGGCAGGCGTTCGGCCAGTGGCGGGTCGATTTCCACGGCGGTCATCGTGGCACCGGTTTCCAGAATCGCCAACGTCAATGAACCGAGGCCCGGACCCACCTCCATGACATGATCATTGGTCGTGACATCCGCTTCGCGCACGATACGACGCACAGTGCCGGGGTCAATAACAAAATTCTGGCCGAATTTCTTGGTCGGACTGATGCCGGCCTCGGCTGCGATGCGGCGAATATCGGCCGCACCCAGTAGATGGCCAGTGGTGGAGGTGTTGTTGCTCATCAGTGCTTCCTTGTGTCCGATTAATACCAGCCGGTTTGTTCCGAATGCTGCCAGGCTACGGACGGGCTGCCGTAGCGTTGGGCGATGTACCACAAGCCCCAATCGATTTGCACGGCGGCATCATCGCGATAGTTGGCGCCGAATGCGGCCATTTTGCTGGCCGGCAGCGACTGCGGTATGCCGTAGGCGCCGGATGACTTGTTTTCCTTGTACCAGAGCCAGCTGGATTCACGGTTCCACAGTTTGACCAGGCAAGTCCAGTCGTTGCCGGTCCAGCCGCGCTGGGCTGCGGCGCCGGCCGCATAGGATTGCGCCTGAGCCACGGTCGGATGCCAAAGACGGCCCGATGGAGCCGGATCCGGCGCGGGGGTAGATGGCGAACTATCGGAGCTTCCGGTGTTCCCGTTTTGGGAGTTATCGGTGCTGCCTGTGTTGCCGCCGGTATTACCGGTGTTGCCGCTGGTATTGCCCGTGTTGCTGTTGTCGGTATTGCCCGGATTGCTGTCGGTTTTGTTGTCAGTGTTGTCGGGCTTGTTGGTACCGGTGGGTTTGCTGGATTCGTTGGACGAATTATCTGCGGAATCATTTGGCTTATTGGATCCGGAATTGCCCTGATTGTTGTTAGTGCTGCCGGAATCGGTGGTGGATGATTCAGCCTTCGCTGGACCGATGGCGATGATCTGGTCAACGGCCATCGTGGTGACGTTCTCGGATTGCAGTGTTTCCGATTCGGCAACGCCATCTACATAGGTGACGTTATAGATCTGCGTCTTCTCGCCGTTTTGCCCTTGCTGGCGGATCTCGGACTGCCCCGGCGCCAGATTAGGGTCGATGACGGTCTGTGTGGAGAACGGCACGACCACGGTGCGGTTTTCCACGCCATGCGTCACGCGCTGCACGCGCAGAATGGTCTCATCGCCGTTCTTTTCCACGCTGATGCGATCCTCTTTGCCCAGCGTGATGCCTTTGGAATCAAGAATGGATGCAGCCGGCAGTTTGCCATTGGGGGCTTCGGAAGTCTTACCGTCCGCGATGACGGTGACTGGGCCGGATTGGTTGATGACCAGACCGCCGGTGAGCTGGTTGTACACGTTATTGATATTGACCGTGATTTTGGCGGCGTTGGCGTTGTTCTCCTCAAAGAAGCCGAGCAACTGGTCTGCGCTGGTGGCCACGGTCCAGAATGGTACGGAAGTGCCGTCAATGGTGATGGTGGTTTGGTATGCGGAACGCACGGTGACCACGGCATGATCGACAAGCTGATTGCCGGACGAGGTCTCGACGATGTCATGGGTTTTCACGTCGATGCCCTGCTCCTCGAGCAGGCGGGATGCGGTCATAGCGTAGGTGGTGACCTGGGTGGTCTGGCCATTGATGTTTAGGGCCACGGATTTTCTTGCGGCGAATGCAAACGAGCCGACCATCGCCACGGTGAGTGCCGTAGCACAGGCAATCACGCGGATGCGACGCAGTGTAACAAACCGCTGCGGGGTCCAACGCCGTGCCATAGATGTTCCTCTTCCTTACTGCTGACAACTACGCCACCCATCGTAACGGCTGGTCTGGTTTGCATGGCTTATTCGTTCGGCACTATCACCATTCCTGCTCGGTTGCAGGACGGCAGAGAAAAGAAGAAGGGGGCGGGAGAGAAGGGGATGTTCCCGCCCCCTTTAAGGCGCGGAGCTAGTTGGGGGACGCTCCGCCCTCATTCCAGGAAGCCCATAGTTGGGGGGAGGCTCCTGGAGCACTTACCCAAGGTAAGAATGATGTGCGTAGAAAAAACTACGTATACCCATAATACGCTTTTTCCTGCGCGACGAGCCTCTTGTCGGGATCGAACCGACGACCTGCCGCTTACAAGGCGGCCGCTCTGGCCATCTGAGCTAAAGAGGCATAATCCCAACGTGCATAAGCAGTGTTGCGAACAAATGACTAGTATACCGGTAGTTCCCGAGTGGTCAATTCGGGCGGAGGCGTGAGCGGCCCGGTCGACGCCGGCCCTAGGGCATCGACCGGGCCGGTGCATCAGGAGGCCACTGAAATCGGCTTGCCGTCCGCGCCGATTGAAGGCATCTTGCCTTCCACGCCCACCTGGTCGGCGTCCAATCCGATGGACTTGAGGAATCCGTCCACCATGCTGGTATCCGCCAACGTGAGCTGCTTCAGATCCCAGTATTCACCGTTGATGGTCAGGGTGGGGGAGGAGAAGGCGCCGGAGCTGTTGAACAGTTCGGGGCGCAGGATCGTGTAGTTGTTGGAGGCGGTGAGCCAGTCGAGGTATTCGTTCTTGCCGCTGAACGCCGCGGCGGCCACATCCTCGCTCACGCCGGCCTTGACGGCCTGCTTCTCCAGCTTGGCGTTGCTTACCGGCTCGTAATTGGACAATTCGCCCGGCTGGAAATCCTCAGCGTAGATGTTGGAGAGGTAGCTCATGAGGTGGTCGGGATCGTCATCATGCTCGGCAATGTAGATGGCACCGTTGAACGCGCGGTTGGAGTAGTTGTCGGAGCTCTTGTTGTCCTGGAAATTGAGGAAGTGCAAATCGATGTTGAGCTGGCCGGAGTTCATCAGCTTGACGAGCGTTTGATCGAGCTGGCGGTTCACCGAGGCGCAGCCGGGGCACAGCGGTTCCATATAGATGGATATGGTGGGAGCCCCCTCGGCCTTCTGGCCATACCCTTTGTTGGAGATTACGAAGCCGGCCTTGTCGTCGGCGTTAGCCGGCTGGGTGCTGACTTTCTTGAGCTTGCTGTAGGCCTCGTCCACGGTCATGTTGCTTTGTTGGCTACTGCTGCTGGTGTTGGACGGCTGCATGGCCTTGTATACGGCGAATCCAGCGATGGCCACCAGCACCACGATAATGGCCACCACAATGCAGCCGATGATGGTCTGCTGCTTACGCTCCTTGGCTGCCTGTTCGGCCTGCGCCTGCTGGGCCGCCGCCTCGGCCGCACGTCGCTCGGCGCGGGTGGCGCGCTTAGCCTGACGCTTCGGATCTGACATGGATCTCCCCTTGAAATCGCTTCGATGTTTGGGGCCCATCATAATGACCGGCCCTGAGGAAGACCGCGTACAGATCAGCTGGGAGGTGAATTCCCTGTAAAAGTAATGCAGATTACGCCAGCGGGACCCAACTGATTGGCATGCCCAGCAGAGGCAGCGCGCACAATACCAGCGTGATGATGATCCATAGGGTGAGCAGCACCGTGCCGCGGCTGCCTTGCCGAGGGATTGATGCGGCCGGCAGACCGTCTGCCCCTGGTTGCGCCATCGGCTCGAGGTCGTTGTGCCTGATGCCGCGTAGCACGCCGGCACCCAACCGGGGCATGGCCGACTGTGGCCCGAATACGGTGATCAGCCAACCGATGGCCATGAACCCACCAAGTGCCAGACCGGAGACGGAGAACGGCATATCATCCAGCAGCGGAACCGGAACGCCCCGGCTCGCAGTGAAATACCACGAGATGGTGCGCACCGGCAGTCCCAACGCGGCCACGGCCACGGCGATACCGGCCAGATAGACGATGGTGAGCAGCAGTAGTTTCGGTATCGACAGCAGCAGCGCCTTGACGATGTGCCACGGCAGCGTTGCCACGCGAATCAGCGAATCGGAGCTTTTGCGCTCGCCGCCGCGTCGACCTTCGCGCTCCAACTGAGACTCAGTGTTATATGCCAACGTCAACAACAGCCAGAGCAGTATTTCGGTTGCAATCAAGGCGATCAGCGGGAAACTCGCAGCCAGCACGGCCAAAGGCACAGCGGACAGGAACAGCGGCAATACCCCGCGTTGCAGATACATTCCACGACGCACATCCGCGGGATTGGGTGCAGGCGGGCCTTGGATAAGCGCCTCGGTGGGAACGCATTGCGCGGTCTGGTTGATGATATGCTGCAATGCGGGGCGAATCGCCGGATCCACAGCCGTGCTTTGCCCGTCGGCCGGGTTCCATCCGTTCTGGCCTAGTGGCACTGGTTGCGGTGTGGGTTGCAGGGGTTGTGGCACTGGCTGTGGTGCAGGCAATACGGCGGTACGTTCGGATAGTGGCGTGGTAGGAGCAACCGGTGGTTCATCGCTGATGGGCACCGTACGCTGTGCGGCTGGGCGTATTGCCGCGGTGGCGTTTTCGGTGGCATTGCTTACGAGTTGTGTTGCTTCATCATCCGACGAGAGATTGCTCCCAGCGTTGGTAGTTGCCGGGAATGCTTCGGTTGCCGTGCCGTCGCTGAGCGTCGGCGAAGACGATGAGTCGATTGCCGCCGTGGCGTAGTCGTCCTGACGCCAGATGGCCCGCGGATTATCGCTATCCGCGTCGGCGGTTGCACCAAAAGGGGGCATCGCCTCGGTTCCAACTGCATCGGCGGCAATTGTGGCAGCCGTTCCGGCAATGGCGCCGGCGGCGAACGGTCCGGCCTGAGTGCCTTGCCACACGCTCGGATCCAGTGCGTCCACAGCGATGGCGTTCAGCAATTGGTCCGGCGTGCAACGCTTTGACCGGTCGGGGTTCAGGGCGGATCGGAACGCGGCCATCGTGCCGGCCGGCAGTCCGGTAAGGTTCGCATTGCCCGATGCTTCGCGCTCCAGCACTGCCATCATCGGCTTGGTGCCGAATACCGGTGCGCCGATCGCAGCAAAAGCGAGTACGGAGGCCACCGACCACCAGTCGGTCATCTCATCGGATTCAGCGCCGTCAATGATTTCTGGGGCTATGAACCCCGGTGTGCCCATCACCAGTCCAGTGCGGGTCACGTGGCTTTCCCCCTCGCCCATGGCGATGCCGAAGTCAACCAGCACCGGGCCGGCGGCGGAGACCATCACATTGGTGGGTTTGATGTCGCGGTGGACGATGCCGGCCGCATGCACGGCTTTGGTGGCGTCGATGAGTTTACGGGCCAGACGTTCCAGATCGTCGCCGATGTAACGGCCGTTGACCTCCACGTCTTCCTTGAGATTGCGGCCCTCGATGAGCTCGGTGACAATGAACGCCAGCGAATCATCGAGTTCCATGTCAACGATGCCGCATACGCCCGGATGATTGACCTTCTTCAGCGCCATGGCCTCACGACGTAGGCGCTCGCGCGGCGTGATGTTGGGTTTGAGGTCCGGGTCGTGCGCTGCTGTGTTGGCGGAGTTCGAGGTTCCCGATTCGTCGGCCAACGAATCGCGCAGAATCTTCATGGCATAGGTAGTGCCGCCATCGTCGCGCACACGCCATACCGACCCCATGGCACCCGCGCCGAGTCGGGAGACCAGCGTATACCCGCCAACCACTTCGCCCGGTTCAAGATTCAACGCGTTCAAATCGCTCATGCCCTCCATCCTAGCTTGGTGGCGTCTTTGGAGTGGTGCTTGGGCGTTCAGCGTCACAAATTCAGGAGGTGTGGCCTCATTTCCTAGATTTCTGTCGCTGAGCGACCGGTAGCGACAGAAATTTGAGAAAAAATGCCGTTTACGTATCAAGAAGTGCCATTTACGTCATATTGGATGAGTCGTGGGCGCGAATGTGGCCAAGCAGTTCGGCGAGATGATCGGCGATATGGCTCACGACATGCATGTTGCTGGTTGGTACGCTCCGGCTATGAACATCCACCGTGGCGCATTCTCCGGTCGTACCTTCGAATACTTCTCTGAGGACTCCCTGCTCTCCGGTGTTATGGCTTCCAACGAGAGCCGGTGCCAAGGAGAAGGGCGTGTACTCCTTCATGAAGCACTTCGCTCTGAACGATCAGGAAACCAACCGTACCAACATGGTGTGTACCTGGGCGGACGAGCAGGCCATCCGCGAGATCTACCTCAAGCCGTTCGAGATGAGCGTGAAGGAAGGCGGCGCACAGGCTGTGATGAGCTCCTTCAACTACATCGGTTACACCTATGCCGGTGCCTCCAACAACCTGCTGAACACCGTGCTCCGTGACGAGTGGGGCTTCAAGGGCTTCGTTCTGACCGATTACTTCGGCGGCTACGGCTACCAGAATGGTGATCAGGAGATCCGTAACGGCAACGATTCCATGCTGGCCACCACCAAGATCACCAACCACATCACCGACAAGTCCGCCACCTCCGTCAAGGCAATGCGCACCGCCGCCCACAACATCTTGTACACCACCGCTAACGGTTGGCAGTACGAGAACGGTGAGCCTGAGGTTGATACCCCGGTGGCACAGCGCGATATACGTGGTCTGGGGCGTGACCGCTGTCCTGGCAGTCGGCCGCGAGGTCCTGACCATCATGAAGTACCTCAAGCGCCGTAAGGCCGTGGCCGCTGTCGAAGCACCGGCTCCCACCGATGCCCCGACCGAGGCCTGAGATTTCGCAATATCCCGATAACTGAATAGCTAAGCGGCTCGCCCCAATACCGGGCGTGTCGCTTAGCATATGCGAAAACTAAAATAGAATCTTGGCTCCCCTCTCTGAGGGGAGCTGTAGCCGAAGGCGACTGAGGGGAGAGGAGGATCGCCGATGATTCACATCGCTATCGTCGATGATGACGATACAGACGCCGCCAACACCACGTCCCTGATCAGCCGGTACTACGAATCCGATCGCAGTGCCTACCACATCACCCGGTTCACAGACGGCGACACCTTCCTCGACACATATAGAGCCGGCTTCGACGCCCTATTCCTTGACATCGAAATGCCCGGCATCGATGGGCTCGAAACCGCCCACCGTCTGCGCGAGATCGACGATCATGTGGTGCTCGTCTTCACCACCAAAATGGCCCAATACGCGGCCATCGGATACGACGTGGACGCGGTCGGCTACCTCGTCAAACCAATCGACTACTTCGGCTTCGCACTCAAGATGCGCAAGGTGGAGGACTTGGTGGCCAAGCGCCAAGGCGTCACCATCCCACTGACCGTGGGTACCGGTACGCAGTTCCTCTCCTCGCACGACGTGCGGTACATCGAAGTGCTTGGCCACGAGGTCATCTACCATACGGACACCACCGCCTACAAAGTCTGGAGCAGCCTCAAAGACGCCGCAGCGCTGCTGGAACCCGTGCATTTCGCCGCCGTCAGCCGCTACTGCCTGGTCAATCTTGAATGGGTCAAGGCCGTGACCGGAGACACGGTTGTGGTAGACGGCCAAACCCTGCCTGTCTCCCGTTCCAAACGCAAGCCCCTCATGCAGGCGCTCGCCGCCTATTACGGAGGATGAGGAGAAGATGAGTCTCGTTACCATCGAATTATTTTTCGGCATGCTGGTCTTTTGCACTCGCGTAACTTGGCGCAAGTTGTGGTATTTGCCATTGGCTGCAGCATGTGCTTTCGCGTATGATTTGTTGTATTTTCCGTTGATTGCTTCACTGGATAGTGGACCGCTCTCACTACTGATGATCGCGGTGAAGTCGCTGTACTATCTCGCTTGTTTTGCGCTGATAGTGGTGGTTCTACACTGTTGCGCTTATGCGACTTGGTTGGAATCACTGGTGATTGTTGCCGCTGGCTATGCCGTGCAACACCTGTCGTACAACATTTTCGCACTGATGATGAACGCGTTGCACTTGGAACAAGTGTTCCCAGATCTCAATTACACCGTGGTACACGTCATGGTGTTCGCACTGGTGTGTTTGGTGATTTACGTAGTATTGGGTCGACGAATCACCGTCGATGAGCATAAAATTCGCACCCGGTGGGGCTGGATAGTGGCATGTGTGGCCGCGATTATGCTCATGGTGGTATTCAGTATGGTATTCGTGCAGCGCAAACCCTTGGAAGTGCAGACGGTTGGATTACTCTATGACTCGCTCTGTACGGCATTAATGCTGTTGCTTGTGCTGTTGGGCTCGTCCAACGATCAGTTGCGCAGTGATCTGATTGCGATTCAGCAGGCGGATCGGTTGAAAGAGCAACATTATGAGATGTCCAAAGAGACTATCGAGCAGATTAATATCCGCTGCCATGACATTCGTAAGCTGGTGGGTTCTTTGTACGCTGATGATGGTCGGATGCCTACTCCGGAAATGATTCGCAAGGTAGAAGATAACATTCGCATCTACGATTCCATATTCCACACAGGCAACGACTCACTTGACGTATTGCTAACGGGAAAAGGACTGTATTGCTCCCGTCACGGCATCATGTTCACCTGTATGGCCGATGGTGCCGCCTTGAGTTTTATGGACCGTTCCGACTTATACTCGCTGTTCGGTAACATCTTGGATAATGCACTGGAAAGTGCTGTGCAGGTTCAAACAGGCAAACGTGTGGTGGACCTATCCGTCCAGAGAGACGGCGGTTTGCTGGTGATTCACGAAGAGAACTATTACGCTGCCAATCACGAGCCTATCTTCAAAAACGGTATGCCAGTAACCACCAAAACCGATAAGGCGAACCATGGTTTGGGCACTCGTTCGATCGCTTGGCAGGTGCGCAAATATCATGGCGAACTCACGATGAACGCGGCGAACGAAGTATTTTCACTGGGCATTGTGATTCCGATTCCCGACGCTTCTGTGCCCTCTCACTGAGGAGCCTACCATTCATGCAATGACCGCACCCGCTCATGCAATATCCGCCGTGGTACCGTCGATGTTTTCCTATCTTGAAAGTGTTCAAGCGCAAGTCGTTCGGCGAAGCAGCCGGCTGGCACAGTATCGCGCAGACACAGAAAGAATAGGAGAAAGACCTCATGCTGGATATCAATATGTCCGACGTGATCGCCGTCCTCAAATCGTTAACACCATATCTTGTGGTGCTTGGCGTGGTGTTGGTAGCGGCAATCATCATTACGTTCGCGGTCAATAAGAAGACTGTACAGAACATCAGTGTTCGTAAGCTGGTGCATTCCGAGTCATGGCTGGTAGTGCTGGTAGTTGTAAGCGTGTCCATTGCTCTGATGCTTACCGGCCCTATGGCCACTCTGCTGGGCAACGCAACCGCTAAGAAGTACAAGTTGAGCGATGAAACCATCGCCGCCGCTAATACACAGGCACAGGATTTGTACAGCGAAGCAGTCACCATGCTGCAGAACAATGAAGATAATCTGCCGATCAGCGGCACCAAGAAGCTGAATGTCTTTGGTTGGGGTTCCACGCAGCCGATTCTCGGCGGTTCCGGCTCCGGCTCCATGTCCAACGAACATCCGATGGCTTCCATCCTGAGCGGCCTGAAGCAGGCTGGTTTTGAGACCAACAGCGAATTGACGGATCTGTATACTGCGTATCGTACTGATCGCCCGGTACTCAACATGTTCCAACAGGATTGGACCCTGCCTGAAGTGCCGGCTGACCAGTACTCAGATTCTTTGATTTCCGATGCCAAGTCCTTCTCCGATGAGGCTGTTGTGGTTATCACCCGTTTTGGCGGTGAGAATGCTGATCTTCCTCGCGATATGAAAGCCGAGAGCGTTATCTATAACAATAATTCCAAGGATTACGAGGATTATCAGCAGGGTGAAAGCATTCTCGAGCTGAGCCAGACCGAGAAGAACATGCTCGATCTGATCTCCAAAAATTTTGAGCATGTTACTTTGGTATACAACGGTTCCAATCCGTTACAGTTCGACTTCCTCGCCGACTACCCTCAGATTAAGTCAGTGTTGTGGTGTCCGCCGGCAGGTCAGACCGGTTTTAACGCCCTTGGCGATATTCTCGCTGGCAAGGTAAACCCGTCTGGTAAGACCTCCGATACTTTTCTGAAGAACGTGCGCAGCACACCCACTCTGAACAACATCGGTAACTTCCCGTACGACAACGTTGAGGATCTGGCTGTTAAGGTTAACTTCGTTGGCAGCGAGTACACATCCAGTCCGACGTTCGTGAACTATGTTGAAGGCATTTACGTGGGCTACAAATTCTACGAAACTGCTGCCGATGAAGGCTTGATCAACTACGACGATACGGTGGCGTTCCCATTTGGCTATGGCCTGAGCTACACCGATTTCTCTCAAGAGATGGGTGATGTCTCCTATAAGAACAGTAAGGTCAGCTTCGATGTGACCGTGACCAATACCGGTGATAAGGCCGGCAAGGACGTTGTTGAGGTCTACTACAACCCTCCATACACCAATGGCGGCATCGAGAAGGCTTCCAAGAACCTCGTCGCTTTCGAGAAGACCAAGGAGCTGAAGCCGGGCGAATCCGAAACCGTGAAGATTGAGTTTGATGATGACACTATGGCCTCCTATGATGCCACGGATGCCAAAGCCTACGTGCTCGAATCCGGTGACTACGAGGTGTCGTTGCAGTCCGATTCTCACACGGTGATCGATTCCGCCACCGTGAACGTGCCGAAGACCATCACTTATGATTCCGATTCGAATACCCACAATGGCGATCAGGTTGCAGCCACCAACCAGTTCGATGATGCCGAGGGCGACATGACCTACCTGTCTCGTGCTGACCACTTCGCCAATTACGAGGAGGCCGTTGCCGCTCCCGCCAGCATGTCTATGTCGGATGAGGCCAAGAAGGCGTTCAGCAACAATGACACCTACAATCCGGCGGAGCACGACAATGCCGATGATGAGATGCCGACCACCGGCGCCAAGAATGGCGTGCGTTTGGCTGATTTGCGCGGTAAGGATTACGACGATCCCCAGTGGGATAAGCTGCTCGATCAGCTGACCTTCGACAACATGGACAATATGATTGCCATGGCCGGCTACGGTACTGCAGCAATCAAGAACATCGGCAAGGTAAAGCTCACTGACCTCGATGGTCCAGCCGCGTTGATCAATAACTTCACTGGCGTCAGCTCCATTGCCTTCCCCTCGGCAGTTGGCATCGCCAACACGTGGAATAAGGATCTTGCCGCGGAATTCGGCAAGACCTTGGGCAAGATGGCTCGTGAAATGCATGTTGACGGCTGGTACGCACCTGGCATGAACATTCACCGCTCCCCATTCTCCGGACGTAACTTCGAATACTTCTCCGAGGACGGTCTGCTCTCCGGTGTGATGGCTGCAGGCGAGATTGCCGGTGCGCGTTCACAGGGCGTGTACTCCTTCATGAAGCACTTCGCTCTGAATGATCAGGAAACCAACCGTACCGCCATGCTGGTCACCTGGGCCAACGAACAGTCCATTCGCGAAATCTACCTGAAGCCATTCGAGATGGCTGTCAAGGATGGCGGCGCGCAGGCGGTAATGACTGCCTACAACTACATTGGCCCCACCTACGCTGGTGCTAACCCTGCACTGCTTAACACCGTCCTGCGCGATGAATGGGGCTTCCGAGGCTTCACCCTGACTGACTACTTCGCTGGCTTCGGCTATCAGAACGCCGATCAGGAGATTCGCAACGGTGGCGACGCCATGCTCGCCACGATGGATGTCACCAACCATGTGACCAGTAAATCCGCCACCTCGTTGAAGGCCATGCGCACCGCTGCGCACAACATCCTCTACACCGCAGTCAACAGCTGGCAGTATGAGAATGGTGAGCCCAAGACTGAGCTGCCAATCTGGCAGACCGGCATGTGGATCGGGATTGCGGTGGTATCCGTGCTGTTCATCGGTCTTGAAGTGGTGACCATTCGCCGCTTCATGGCCCGCCGCAAGCCTGCTGTGGAGGTGATTGCCTCTGAGAAGTGACCTTTGGGCAATCGGAATTACTTTCACTCCTTCGTTCTGATTGTCTGAATAATCAACGTATCCGCTGAAACCATCGCTGTCCTATTGATGGTTTCAGCGGATACGTTTTTCTTCGTTGCACCAATCATCTCCGCTCAAGCTCAGCGTGTAAACCGGCCACCATGGCGGCCAACTCGCGCACCTCCTCACGCAACAACTCGATTTCGGGACTGGGCGGCATGGCCGCAGCAGAGCCTGGCGCGGCTGCCCGCTTGGTCCCCTCAGGCACACGAGCCTTTGCCGCAACGGCTGCGATGGCTTCCTGCGCAGCTTCCTTGGCTACTTCCTTCTCTCGCGCGTCCTCGCGCCGATCCGTCTCCAGATTGACCTGATCGACGATCCAAGAAGCCAGCGTGGCTGTCACGATACCGATTAACGCAATACCAGTGAACATCAGCACCACCGCAATGATCTTGCCTTGGAAAGTCACCGGCGAAAAATCACCATACCCCACGGTGGTCACGGTCACGAACGCCCACCACAGCGCCGTGCCGAAATCGGTGATCGTGGATTCGGACGCCCCGAGCTCCACCGAATACACGGCCAGCGCGCCCACGTACATGAGCATTCCCACCGCGCCGGCCGCATACACGGTGATGCGTCTGCGCACCGCCATGCCGGACGTGCGGTTCAGCACGTACAGCACGGTCAGCAGACGCAGCAGTCGCAAGGGTCGGAGCATAGGCGGCGCGATGGTCAGCAGTGTGAACAGGTTGTGTTTGAACCACTGCCAGCGGTCGTCGGCCAGTCATAGCGACACCACATAATCAACAACGAACACCACCCAGATCACATTGATGACGGTCTCGCACAGCGCGATATACGTACGGGAGAGAATCTCCCACGAATACACCACCAGAAACACCACGGACAACACCATCAGCGGTCAGTCCGTCCACTTCTTCCAAGTCTTCAGTCCCATATTCCGATGGAAGTGGCGCACCTGCGGCGCCGCTGCGGAGTATGACTTCAGACATCAGTGTTGTATGCGTTCGTATACATTTCACATTGTGTACGAACGTATACAACGGTATCTTTCAACCCGCATTTCCCTTATGAATATCACTGTGGTGATATAATCAAAAATATGTAAGGAGAGGGAAGGAGGAGGCCAATGGAGACCTCGTCGATCGAACTGTGGCACGGCTCTTCGCATGTCATCAAACATCCCGAATATGGGATGGGCAAGCCGAACAACGACTATGGTCGCGGATTCTATTGCACACGCAGCATCGAACTAGCGAAGGAATGGGCGTGTGCTGGGCTGGATGACGGTTTTGCGAATCGATATACATTGACCACAGATGGGCTCACTTTTCTGGACCTGTCTCAACCGCCCTACACCATCCTAAATTGGCTGGCATTGTTGGTCGAAAATCGTCGTTTTCAGCCGACTACCGCCGTCGCCGCGCAAGGCATCGAGTATTTGCGACAAGTGTTTCTGCCGGATATCAGTCAAGCTGACGTGATTGTCGGTTATCGTGCCGATGATTCTTATTTTTCGTTCGCCCGCGCCTTTGTCAATAACGCGATTTCCCTTGACCAACTCGCTGACGCGATGCGATTGGGTGAGCTTGGCAAACAGATCGTGCTTATCAGTTCCCGTGCATTTGCCGCACTCCAATTCCAAGATTGTGAGATCGCCTGCGCTTCGACCTACCACGTATTGCGCAATGAGCGCGACGTCACGGCCCGTGAAGCCTACCGTCGCAAAAGTGCGGAAGCCGATATTGACGGCTTGTTCATGCGTGATATCATCCGTGAGAAAGTGACCAACGATGACCTCCGCTTACGATGAGACGTATCTGCCTGATGCCATGGTCAACTTGGCCGGCGCATTCGATTATGCGCTGAACGATTGCGGATTGCCGGCCAGCTTGTTTATAGATTTCTTTGTTACTTCTGATGTTGCTGAACTCTTCGGTCGGGGCGTGCCCAAATATGTGTGCGGCATGTCCGGCGAAGAGCTGGTGGCCGAAATCATGCGGCAAACCGGCTGGACTCGCATTATCGATATGCCACCCGCCACGCCGCGTACTGGTGCAACACTCGAATACTGGGCCGGCTGGGTGCTTGCATACTGCCAATGGGCCAGGGGAGTGCGGTTCGAGGATATTCTCGAGGTGCTGCCGTTTGACGATATTGTGCGACTGTACCCGACTTTGCACGAAGCCGGCGAAAGCCGATTCGTCGACGTATACGACGAGCGGGCCGCCCGCAATCGCATTGAAGGCGACTCCCGGCTGCACACGATTCGCGTGCGCGCCGGACTCAGCCAATCCGAACTGGCCCGTCGTTCTGGCGTCACTTTGCGCTCCGTCCAAATGTACGAACAGCGCCACAAAGACCTCGGCAAAGCCGCTGTCTCTAGTGTGCTTGCCCTAGCCCGCACACTTGGTTGCCGTATCGAAGATTTGTTGGAACCGTAGCTTCTCAAAAAGATTAAGAAGCTACGGCACAAACTTCTCAACAATTTTGAGAAGCTGGACGCTGAGTCGTTGCTTTCTGGAATTTGGCAGCACCGCAATGTGCGCCTCTCCCGACCGATTGTGCGCGCGAAACGACAGGTTATGTAATACGGGCAGCGCGGCCCGGCCAAACCTGATTCAATCAAACTAGCGGCGAATCGTGTGCAACTCCAGGCACTGCGCGGATGCGGTGCCGGCAATGTGGCGCAGGACGGTTCGTCAGACAGACGTACAACAGTGCAGTGCAAGGGAGAACGATATGGAACTTGAAGAACTGTCGGTCGCCGAGAAAGCCGCGATGCTCTCCGGCGGCTCCGAATGGGATTCCCGCGGCAACGAGAAGGCCGGCATCCCCAGCTTCGTGATGAGCGACGGTCCCCACGGCGTGCGTCGCCAGCTCGGCGAAGGCGATCATCTGGGCCTGGGTGCTTCCAAGCCCGCCACCTGCTTCCCGACCGCCGGCACCGTGGCCAACTCATGGGATTCGGCGCTCGCCGAAGAGATGGGTGAGGCCCTCGGCAATGAAGCGCACGATCTGGACGTGAATGTGCTGCTCGGCCCGGGCCTGAACATCAAGCGCAATCCGCTGTGCGGCCGCAATTTTGAGTACTATTCCGAAGACCCCATCGTGGCCGGCCGCATGGCCGCAGGTCTGATTCGCGGCATCCAGTCCAATGGTGTTTCCGCCTGCCCGAAGCACTTCGCGGTCAACAGCCAGGAGTTGCGCCGCCAGGCCTCCAACTCCGTGATCGATGAGCGCACGATGCGCGAGATTTATCTGACCGCGTTTGAAATCGCCGTGCGTGAGGCCGCTCCGATGACCATCATGACCTCGTACAACGAAATCAACGGCGTCTACGCGCATGAGAACAAGCACCTGCTGCAGGATATTCTGCGGGACGAATGGGGCTTCGACGGCATGGTCGTCTCCGACTGGGGCGGCTCCAATTCCGCCGTGGCCGCGGTCAAGGCCGGTGGCTCACTGGAGATGCCGTCTCCTGGCTACACCTCCGTGCGCGAACTCGAAGGTGCGGTCACGGCCGGTACCTTGTCGGAAGCGGATTTGAATGCCCGCGCGGCTGAAGTCGCCAAGATTGCGCGGATGACCAAGACCGAGGGTGTTGGCCGCGATGATCTGCTTAAGGATGCTGTCGCCGCCGCACACCACGAGGTGGCTCGTAAGGTGGCTGAGAACTCGTCCGTGTTACTCAAGAACACTGTCATCGGCGCTCCGGCCCGCAATGGCGAAGCCAATGACGCTGGAATAGCGAATTCGGCGGTCTCCCCAGTCCTGCCCCTCGCCGCAGGCACCCGCGTTGCCGTGATTGGTGACATGGCCAAAACCCCGCGATTTCAAGGCTCCGGCTCTTCTAAAGTGAATGCCACCCGTGAAGAAAACATCCTTGATGAGCTCAAGAACGCCGCAGCAACCACCGGCGTGACCGTGGCAGGCTACGCGCAGGGTTACGATCGTCAAGGTGCCAAGAACCAACCGTTGGTTGACGAAGCTGTGGCGCTCGCTGCCTCTCAGAATGTTGACGCGGTAATCGCCGTCGTCGGTCTTGACGAACGCAGCGAATCCGAGGGCCTCGACCGCTCCACCATGGCAATCTCGCAAGTGCAGAACGATCTGGTCGACGCCCTGACCGCCGCCGGCAAGCCCGTCATCATTGTGCTCGTGGCCGGGTCCCCGGTCGAGCTGCCATGGTTCGATGCCGTGTCCGCAATCCTGTACGTCGGCCTGTCCGGCCAAGCGGGCGCATCCGCCACCGTGCGCGCCCTGACCGGCCAAATCAACCCATCCGGTCACCTGGCCGAAACCTGGCCGATCAGTTACGCCGACTGTCCGTCCGCTGGCTGGTACCCGGCCATCGGCCGCGACGCCATCTACCGCGAGGGCCCGTTCGTTGGCTACCGCTACTACGAAACCACCAACGTGCCGGTCCGCTTCCCATTCGGCTACGGCCTGAGCTACGCCACTTTCACCTACAGCGCCCTGACCGCCGACGAAACCGGCGTCCAGTTCACAGTGACCAACGATTCTGACGTGTCCGGCGCCACCGTCGCCCAGCTGTATGTGTCTGGCCCCTCCGAAGGCGTGCTACGCCCGGCCCGCGAGCTCAAGGGCTTTGCCAAGGTTCAGCTTGACGCGCGCGAATCCAAGACCGTGCGCATCGAATTTGATCGCTACACCTTCCGTCACTTCGACACGGCTGCTAACGCATGGCGCACCGAATCCGGTGTATGGACGCTGGCGGTCGGCACCAACGCCGAAAACCTGCCGCTGACCTGCGAATTTGCAGTCGCCGGCGATGTGGACGCCACCCCCGCCAACCCGGCGCTCGGCCACTACCTCACCGGCGACGTCAAGCACGTGACCGACGCCGAAATGGCCGTGCTTTTCGGCCACGAGGTCATCGCCCCCGGCAAGCCCACGACCTTCGGCGTAAACGATCCGATATCCAGCTGGGTCGATTCCAAGGGCTTCACGGCCCGAACCATCGCCAAAACACTGGCCAACCGTGAGGCCAAGACCCGCCAGAAGACCGGCGCGCCAGACCTCAACATGCTGTTCATCCTCAACATGCCCCCCAGGGCCATGAGCAAAATGACCCAGGGCATGGTCGATTCGGCCATGGTCGACGCCATCGTCAAAATCGCCAACGGCCACACTTTCCACGGCCTCGGCGGTATCATCGCGGGCTACTTCCGCAACCAATCCGCCAACAAGCGCACCGCAAAGGAGCTGAACAATGACTGAGAACGCAAAGCAGCCCGCCGCCAAGGTGAGCACGAACGGCATCGTCGCATGGTGGATGCGCACGTGGGGTGATTTTCAGAGCAAGCACCCTGTGCTGGCAAAGTGGGTCTATCAGATCTTCTACTTCTTCGTGTTCAGCATGGGTGTCACCATCGTGCAGTACCTGATTTTCACGTTCATGCCATATCTACTGGGTAAGGATCTGGCAGGTACGGAATTCATGTGGCCACAAGTCAACATGAGCCTGTTCGGTGTGGACTTTACGTGGAGCCTGCTCGGCTACAACGTGGTGCGTGACGCCGCCGGTGCTGTGGTCATTGGCGGTGGCCTGGGCTACTTCATTAGCTATGAGGTGGGCTCGTTCATCGCCCAGTGCATTAACTTCCCGCTGCAGCGCAATATCACCTTCAAGAGCCATGGCAATCCGGTGTATCAGGCAATGTGGTACTTCATTGCTTGGGTGGCTATCTCGCTGATTTGCAATGGCTTCAATAATTTATGGATGCCGATTGCGCAGGCGTATGTGCCGTTGGCCGTGTACAACCTGCTGGTCACCTTTATCACGGGTGGAGTCTCGATGATTATCTTCTTCTTCGTGTTCAAGATAATCTTCCCCGAAGGCGAAGCTAAGGCCGAGGCGGAGTAATTCGTGCCACATCAATTCTGATAACTGAATTTCCTCATCTCCTTTCCTTAAGGCCTGGCCGTATGCTCGTTTGGACATCCGGTCAGGCCTTTTGCCGTCATATGGGGGCGTCGGCGTTCATTCTCCGTTTCGAGGGGCTGATTTTGTTTTTTGGGAAGCTCTATCTCCGTTTCGAGGGGCTGGTGCCCAAGTAGAAGCGGTCCAAGAATGGCGAAATGACGGTGGCAAGAAGGCGTTTGTACTTGTGTTTCGGCGGATGACCGGCCCCTTGAAACGGAGATAGACCTCCGGAAAGGTTCAAATCAGCCCCTCGAAACTTAAATATGACGATCAAAGCGCAAATGTGAACAATGCCACATATAACTTGGTGAGTCGCTGCACGCCGATTTTCAGGGCTTCTCAAGAATGGCGGAATATCAACAGAAACCACTATATCTAGGTTTGTTGTGTGATACACGCCACTACATATAGTGCATTGATTTCAAGCTACACAGATGTAATATGGCCATCGTTTCACTGTTCAACAGAGATAGATGGAGGGGAGTCGCCATGACTGTCACCGTGTTCACCAAGCCGCATTGCCCGCAATGCAACGCCACCAAGCGCCAGCTCACCAAGCTTGGTGTGCCGTTCGAGACCGTGGACCTGACGGAGAACCCGGGCACTTTCGAGCAGCTGCAGGCCGCAGGCTTCCAGCAGGCTCCAGTGGTGATCACGCCGAACAACTCATGGACCGGCTACCGCCCCGATTTGATTCGTGAGGTTGCCCAGCAGGTAAGCGCTGAGGCCAATGCTTCGGCCATGGTTTCCGCGTGAGCCAGACCGAATCCGGCATCACCGCGGAAAGTGTTCCCGGTGCCAGCCAGCCTGAATTCGCCGCCACCAGCAATGTGATCGGAGCACTGGTCTACTTTTCGTCGGCCTCCGAGAACACCGCGCGATTTGTAGCCAGCTGCCGATTACAGGACGAGGGCATCAACGTCTACCGCATTCCACTGCGAGCAGCTGATCCGGCTCTCAACATCCGCGAGCCATACGTCATCATGGTGCCCACATACGGCGGTGGCGTGGTCAAGAAAGCAGTGCCGATTCAGGTCAAGCGTTTCCTGAATGACCCCGACAACCGCGCATGGATTCGCGGCGTCATCGCCTCAGGCAACACCAACTTCGGCGAGGCCTACTGTGCCGCCGGCGACATCATCGCCGCCAAATGCCACGTCCCCTACCTATACCGCTACGAACTCATGGGTACGCCAGAAGACACCGCTGCCGTCCGCAACGGCCTCGTCCACTTCTTCGCTCAACAGCAATAAGGACTCCAATGACCGACCTCACCAACACCGAACTGTCGCTCGACAACACCACCGACACCTCGGCAGAACAGTACGATCCGGCACACGACTACCACGCGCTCAACGCGATGCTCAATCTCTATGATGCCGACGGCAAGATCCAGTTCGATAAGGACAAGGCCGCCGAGCGTGAATACGTGACCGGCCATGTGGCCGCCAACAGCAAGCAGTTCGACTCCACCGCCGAGCGTCTCGACTACCTGATCAGCAACCAGTACTACAACCCTGCGGTCTTCAACCAGTACTCCGCTGAATTCCTCGACCGCATCTACGAGCACGTGGAATCCGCCGGCTTTGAGTTCGGCACTTTCCTTGGTGCGTTCAAGTTCTACACGTCCTACGCGCTCAAGACGTTCGATGGTCGCCTCTATCTTGAGGACTTCCCGCAGCGTTGCACCGCCGTGGCATTGGAGCTCGCCGCCGGCAACGAGCAGCAGGCCATCGAATACGCCGACGAAATGCTTGCCGGCCGTTTCCAGCCTGCCACCCCGACCTTCCTGAACCTCGGCAAGGCCCAGCGCGGCGAGCCGGTCAGCTGCTTCCTGGTGCGCATCGAAGACAACATGGAGTCGATTTCGCGCGGCATCAACGCGGCCCTCCAGCTTTCCAAGCGTGGCGGCGGCGTCGCCCTGCTGCTGAGCAACCTGCGTGAGCTCGGCGCCCCGATCAAACACATCGAAAACCAGTCCAGCGGCGTGATTCCGGTGATGAAGCTGCTGGAGGATTCCTTCTCCTATGCCAACCAGCTCGGCGCACGTCAGGGCGCAGGCGCGGTGTACCTCAACGCCCACCACCCGGATATCCTGCGATTCCTGGACACCAAGCGAGAGAACGCGGATGAGAAGATCCGCATCAAGTCACTGGCGCTTGGCGTGGTGATTCCGGACATCACCTTCGAACTGGCCAAGCAGAAGGCCCAGATGGCCCTGTTCAGCCCCTACGATGTGGAGCGCGTATATGGCAAGCCGTTCGCCGACATCTCCGTCAGCGAGCACTACGACGAGATGGTGGCCGACGATCGCATCAAGAAGACCTACATCGACGCCCGCAAGTTCTTCACCACCATCGCCGAGCTGCAGTTCGAGTCCGGCTACCCATACATCGTGTTTGAGGACACGGTCAACCGCGCCAACCCGATCGAAGGCCGCGTGACCATGTCTAACCTGTGCTCCGAAATCCTGCAGGTGCAGGAGCCGAGCGCATACAACGAAGACCTCACCTATGCGCACGTGGGCCGCGATATCTCCTGCAACTTGGGTTCGCTGAACATTGCCAAGGCAATTGATGGCGGACTGGCGTACACCGTGGAAACCGCGATCCGTGCGCTCACCTCGGTGGCCGAGCACACGAGTATCGACGCGGTGCCCTCGATTCGCCGCGCTAATGAGGAAGGCCACGCCATCGGCCTCGGCCAGATGAACCTGCACGGCTTCCTGGCCCGCGAAGGCATTCACTACGGCTCCGAAGAAGGCCTCGACTTCACCGACATGTACTTCATGACCGTGGCCTACCATGCCTACCGCGCCTCGCACGCGCTCGCCGTGGAACACGGCCATCCGTTCAAGAGCTTCGCTACGTCCGACTACGCCAAGCCGGCCGGCCAAGGCAATTACTTTGACAAGTACACCGATGGTCGCCGCTCGCTTGAACCGCGTACCGCCAAGGTTCGTGAGCTGTTCGCCAAGTACGGCATCGAGATTCCGACCGTGTCCGATTGGGAGACGTTGCGCGACGCGATTTTGAAGGACGGCATCTACAACCAGAACCTGCAGGCCGTGCCGCCCACCGGTTCGATCTCCTACATCAACCACTCCACGAGCTCGATTCACCCAATTGCCTCGAAGATCGAGATTCGCAAGGAAGGCAAGATCGGGCGCGTCTATTACCCGGCGGCCTACATGACCAACGACAACCTTGAGTACTACAAGGACGCCTACGAAATCGGCTGGAAGGCCATCGTCGACACGTACGCTGAGGCCACTCAGCACGTGGATCAGGGACTGTCGCTGACCTTGTTCTTCCCGGACACCGCCACCACCCGCGACCTCAACAAGGCGCAGATCTACGCCTGGCGCAAGGGCATCAAAACCCTCTACTACATCCGTATCCGTCAGCAAGCCCTGGAAGGAACCGAAGTCCAAGGCTGCGTCTCCTGCATGCTCTGATTGTTCGATGGAGCGTCCTCGTCGTTGCTCCTCGGTCGACGTACCTTCGTACGCCTTCCCTCGGTGCGCCTAGAGGCCGCACGCATCGAACAACCACAGATGTCCATTCATATATCGGGCTCCCTTTCTTGGCTCCCCTCCCTGAGGAGAGCTGGCCGCGAAGCGGACTGAGGGGAGCCCAACCACTCTAAGGAACCACAATGTCACCAATGATTTATAAGGCACTGCTCCGGCTGACCGCGCCGGAGGAGTTCGAAAACAAGTCCAACGACGATAACGATAACGACAACGAGTAAAAGGAACACTACTCATGGCACCTATCTCTATTCCGCGCAAACCGCTGAAACTCATCGACCGCGTCTCCGCAATCAACTGGAACCGCCTTGAAGACGAGAAGGACCTCGAGGTCTGGGATCGCCTGACCGGCAATTTCTGGCTGCCCGAAAAGGTCCCCGTCTCCAACGACATCCCCAGCTGGCAGAAGATGACCGAAGACGAACACACGCTCACCATGCACGTGTTCACCGGCCTGACCCTGCTGGACACCATCCAGGGTACGGTCGGCGCCGTCTCCCTGATTCCGGACGCGCTCACCCCGCACGAGGAAGCCGTGTACACCAACATCGCCTTCATGGAATCCGTGCATGCCAAGAGCTACTCGTCCATCTTTTCCACCCTGTGCTCCACCGAGCAGATCGACGCGGCCTTCGACTGGAGCGAGAACAACGAGTTCCTGCAGAAGAAGGCGGAGATTGTGCTCGACTACTACGAGGGCGACAACCCGTACAAGCGCAAGGTGGCCTCCACCCTGCTCGAATCGTTCCTCTTCTACTCCGGCTTTTACCTGCCGATGTACTTCTCCGCGCACGCCAAGCTGACCAACACCGCCGACGTGATTCGCCTCATCATCCGTGACGAGGCCGTGCATGGCTACTACATTGGCTACAAGTACCAGAAGGGCATCGCCCAGCTCACCGACGCCGAGCGCATGGATATGCAGGACTACACCTACGACCTGCTCAACGAGCTGTACGACAACGAAGTGGAGTATACCCAGTCCCTCTACGACCGTGTGGGCTTGACCGAGGACGTCGAGAAGTTCCTGCGTTATAACGGCAACAAGGCTCTGATGAACCTTGGCTACCCGGCGCTGTTCCCAGCTGAGATCTGCGACGTGAACCCTGCGATTCTGGCCGCGCTGAGCCCCAACGCCGACGAAAACCACGACTTCTTCTCCGGCTCCGGCTCCTCCTACGTGATGGGCAAGGCCGAAGAAACCGATGACGACGACTGGGATTTCTAAGGGTTTCGCGGTCCGCGAACCCGCAGCGCCGCCGCGTTCGCACGACGGCGCTACGCTGGAGGCATGGAACAGGAGCCGTTGGTCAGCATCATCATCCCGGTATATAAGGTCGAGAAATTTCTTGATGAATGCGTGAAGTCTGTGGTTGCTCAGACCTATCGCAACCTCGAGATTCTGCTGGTGGATGATGGCTCGCCTGACGACTGCCCGGCCATGTGCGACGCTTGGGCCACCCGCGACCCGCGCGTGCGGGTGATTCACAAGCCCAACGGCGGACTGTCCGACGCACGCAATGCCGGCATCGCCCAGGCGACCGGCTCATACATCTACTTTGCGGATTCGGATGACACTGTGGCGCCCACGCTGGTGGAAGACTGTCTGAATGCCATGCGTGAATACGATGCCGATCTAGTGATGTTCCAGTTCGACACCATCTCCGAGAACGACAAGCCACTGCTCTCCAGCTATCGTCACAATGATTTCGATGAAGTGCAGGTGCTGACTCCGGTCGAAGCCATCAAGAAGCAGGTCAAAGCCGAGATTGATGGCTATTTCTGGGCCTTTCTGGCACCCGCGTCCACCTATCAGGAACACGGCTTCTCCTTCCCAGTGGGCCGCAAAATCGAGGATCTCTCCCGCATCTGCAATGTGATCGGCGAGGCCACGCGCGTGGTGCGCATTCCTAAGGTGCTATATCACTATCGTCTGCGCGAAGGGTCGATTACCGCCACCTTGGATCCACAGCTCACCCGCGATTGGACGCGCGCAGCCGATGACCGCGAAGAATATGTTGTTCATCGATTCCCTGAACTCAAGGGATTCATGACTCTGCAGCAGCTGAACTTCTTTGCCAACCTCGATTACGAGACCATGCGTCAGTCGTTGATCGCCGGTCTCAAGATTGATCCTGAAGATGCGGATGCGCTTCGCCGGCGTATCGAAGGGCTGACCAAGTCTGCCGATGAGGGCGAAGAGCCCATGCCGGAAGCCCTGAGCGAATTACTGGGTCTATTGAAACTGGGAGTCACCAAGTTCGCAGGTATCGAGGCCGATGCGGACTCGGCTGATGCCGCCGCTGATAACGACGACGTGACACTGGCCGAACGCTTCCGCGATATGCGCGAGGATTGGCGCCAGCTGCGCATCCAACGCATCGAAAATGCCGAGGAGCGCAAAGCCGAACGCAAGGCCGTCCGCAACGGCGTGACTTTCGGGGCAATCTAGGTTCTTACTGTTGCATTTGCCGATTGAGCCGGCCTCGATGCTTCATTGGTCGGTGGTTAACAGTCTTGTTGAGACTGAATTCGAATCTGATTCTGGCTGATAAAAGGAGCATACGGATTGCGGTTCGCCATAGCGACACGCCGATATGACGATAATACGTTATGACGATATGATGATAATACGAATTTGGTGAAGCGGAATGAACCTCAACATTAAATTCGTCTGATGGCCGCAGCTGGCCGCAGTGGTTTGATGCATTGCAAGGAGGCATCGTGCTTATGTCGTATTTTCAACCGAACGGCATGCTGTATGTCGATCAGGTATCAGATTGGCGCGAAGCAGTCGACTTGGTGACGCGTCCCTTGCTCGACGCCGGCACCATCGAGCGGGGCTATGTCGATGCCATTAAGACATCGATTGCCAGTCCAGGAGGAACATATATAGATCTCGGGGGAGGTGTTGCCCTTGCACATGCGAGGCCTGAAAGTGGAGTGGTCTCCACATCGCTCTCTGTGCTGCGAGTGGGTAAGCCGTTTCTGCTGGCTGATGATGAGGCCCATCCCATCAACACCATGTTTTGCTTGGCCGCGAAAGACTCAAACGCGCATATCGATCTTATGCAATCGCTGGCTCTTTTGTTGACCGATTCAGGCAAACTAGCTGCTTTGAACGCGTCCTCCAACGTCGATGAATTGGCCGCTGCGCTGGCCTGACAGACTGCACTTCCATCTCATCAAACAACTCATACGAAAGGTACTTCAATGAAAATCATCACCGCATGCAGCACTGGCCTTGGATCTAGCTTTATGACCCAACTCAACATCGAGAAAGCGCTGAGCAATCTTGGTGTGACCGGTGTGGAAACCGATCATATGGATATCGCCTCCGTTACTCCTACCTCTGCTGATGTGTTGTTCGTCGGGCGCGACATCGCTGAAGCTGCAGAAGGTCTGATGGATGACGTGGTCGTTCTGGACAGCCTTATTGACATGGACAACATCACCGCACAGGTAGCTGCTGCGCTGAAGCGACACGGTGTCGAGGTTCCCAATAAATAACCCTTTTCGGTGGTGGGAAGAGACATTGTTGCCCCGACCCGGCGCCAAATCCGGAAAACAACAATACAAACAAACATAAAGATTAAAGGAGAGAGCATGAACGGCGTGTTATCGGTGCTACTTGATATTTTCCGGCAGCCATCCATTATTGTGGCTTTGATTTCGTTGGTGGGTCTTGCCGTGCAGCGCAAGAAGGCTACCGACATTATGAAGGGCACCATCCGAACCATGGTGGGATTCCTGGTGTTGGCAGCAGGCGCTTCCGTCGTTTCCGGCGCACTTGATCCCTTTGGCAGCATGTTCCAGCATGCATTCAATGTGCAGGGTGTGGTGCCGAACAACGAAGCCATTGTCGGCACGGTCTTGGTGAAGTATGGTTCTGAAGCCGCCCTTATCTTCTTCTTCGGCATGATTGTCAACATCCTGCTGTCTATGACCTCGCGTTTCAAGTACATCTACCTGTCCGGTCATGTGGCGTTCTACATGGCTACGATGGTCGCCGTGATTCTCGAGGTTGCCGGTATGTCGACTTGGGGTGTGATTCTGTGGGGCTCCATCGCACAAGGTTTGATTGTCACCATCTCTCCCGCGCTTGTACAGCCGTTCATGAAGGATGCCGCTGGTACCAATGATGTCGCCCTTGGTCACACCGGTGGTGCGGGCATTGCGCTCGGCGGTCTTGTGGCTCGTCTGACCCGTTCTAAGAAGCACCCGTCCAAGTCCACTGAGGACATCAAGTTCCCTGCAGGCCTTGGTTTCCTTCGCGACACCACCGTCATCATCGCCCTGTCGATGGCCGTTATTTATGTTGTCGTCGCGCTGTTCGCGGGTAGCTCCTACATTGAATCTGAGCTGAGCGATGGGCAGAACTTCATCGTGTTCGCCATCCTGCAGGCTGCCACATTCTCTGCTGGCGTGTTTGTCATTCTCGCTGGTGTGCGCGTGGTACTCGGTGAGATCGTACCTGCGTTCAAGGGTATTTCCGAGAAGCTCGTGAAGAACTCGAAGCCGGCCCTTGACGTGCCGATGATCTTCACCTTCGCCCCCAATGCTGTGCTTATCGGCTTCATCTCCAGCTTCGTTGGTGGTGTGGTCGGTATGGGAATCATGGCTCTGGCCGGTTCCACCATCATTATTCCGGGTATTGTGGCTCACTTCATGACCGGCGGCGCCACCGGTGTAATCGGTAACGGACAGGGCGGCGTACGTGGTGCGGTGATTGGCTCCTTCGTCAATGGTTTGGCGATTACATTCCTGCCGCTTTTCCTGCTGCCTGTGCTTGGCGACACCGGCATGGCGAATGCCACATATTCTGATGCGGATTATGGTGTTGCTGGTATTTTGCTTGGCCAGTTCGGCAAGGGTGGTCAGATTGGTCTCATCATTGGTATTATCGCTTCGGTCGTGGTGTTCTATGCCGCATCGTTTGCGATGAGTGCGCGTGAGAAGAAGAAGGCTGCCGTAGAAGCGAAATAATCGGTGCATGGCCGCTCTGCAGATATATGGAGGGCGGCCTGCGAACCGCCGGGAATGGGTTGCCAATCCCGGCGGTTCGTGTATCCGTGGCACAGTACAGTCGTAAAGGAAGGCAAGGAGGACAACCATGGCGGAAGGTGTACCGAAGTATATTGCGGTTAGGGACAATCTTCGCCAGCGTGCGCAGGCGATGTATTCAGGCGAACAATTGCCGCCCGAGCCGGAGCTCTGTGACCAGTATGGGGTAAGTCGTATCACGCTGCGTCATGCAGTGGATGATTTGATTCAAGATGGCCTGTTGGTTCGAGAGCAGGGTAGAGGTACCTTTCGCACTGCCAAGCAAGGTGAGTCCCAGCATGAGGTGATTAGCGACCATATTCGAGGTTTTTTTCGTCAACAGGCCGATCTTGGCAATACGGTGGACACCAAGGTGCTTGACAATGCCGTAGTGCGTAACGCAAAGGCCGCGCAACGTCTGGGATTGCCGGATGATGCCGACTTGGTCCGACTGGAGAGGCTGCGATACGTGGATGATAAGCTCAAGCAGCATGTGATCACGTTCTTGTCGGCGGCGCGGTTCCCGAAGGTGGTCGATCAGGATTTCAGCCATCAGTCGCTATATGACTTTCTGGAACATAATTACGCGGTGCGTTTGGTAGAGAACGATGCCGCCGTGCGCGTGCATGCGTTAGATACGCGGATGGCATGGTATTTCGGAGTGCCCGATGGTACCCAGGTTTTGGAGATGGACTCCACCGTAATCGATGCATTCGGCTCCACGATTGCGTTCGGTACCACGTTGCATGCGCCGGGTAGTGGCGAGATCACGTTCATCGTACGAGCCCAGAAAGATTCCTCCGCTGCATAGAGGAGCATCGTCTTGCCCGAGGCACCCTGGTTGCTCTTATTTTCGTTCCATACGGGAGAAGCACTCAACACAATATGGCGGAGTGCTCAAATGTTACCTACATTTCAGACACGCCACTTGCCTTGGTCGCAAGGCCGTGTATAGTGAATCTTGGCTCAACGAAGAGAACCTTCACTGAACCGGAAAAAAGTAAACGCTGAAGCTTGCAGTTTCCGAGAGCAAAGTTGTATGTCGGTAGCGAGGGCGGAAGCACAGTAAAGAACAAATCCCTTTACAACGGATCGTGAGGCACGTACCTGCCTCTGAAAGGATTAGTAATTATGGCAGAAGTCGTTTTCGACCACGTCACTCGTATCTACCCGGGCAACGACAAGCCCTCCGTGGATGATCTGAATCTTGATATCAAGGATGGCGAGTTCCTCGTCCTCGTCGGCCCCTCTGGCTGCGGTAAGTCTACGACCCTTCGTATGCTCGCCGGCCTGGAAGAGGTCAACAAGGGCCGCATCCTCATCGGTGGCAAGGATGTCACCACGATGCAGCCGAAGGACCGCGACATCGCAATGGTGTTCCAGAACTACGCCCTGTACCCGCACATGACCGTGGCCGACAACATGGGCTTCGCTCTGAAGATCGCCGGCACTCCGAAGGAAGAGATCCGCAAGCGCGTCGAGAAGGCCGCTGAGATCCTCGACCTGACCGAGTACCTCGATCGTAAGCCGAAGGCTCTGTCCGGTGGTCAGCGTCAGCGCGTGGCCATGGGCCGTGCAATCGTTCGTGAGCCGAAGGTCTTCCTCATGGATGAGCCTCTGTCCAACTTGGACGCCAAGCTCCGTGTCCAGACCCGTACCCAGATTGCTGCTCTGCAGCGCCAGCTGGGTGTCACCACCCTGTACGTGACCCACGATCAGACCGAGGCTCTGACGATGGGCGATCGCATCGCCGTCATCAAGCTCGGTATCCTGCAGCAGGTCGGTGCTCCGACCGAGCTGTATGATCGTCCGGCCAACGTCTTCGTCGCCGGCTTCATCGGCTCCCCGTCGATGAACCTGAACACCCACCCGGTGGTCAACGGCAAGGCGAAGATCGGTGAGGACACCGTGGATCTGCCGGCTGATGCCGTCGCCAAGCTCACTCCGGAGGACAACGGCCAGATTGTGGTCGGCTTCCGTCCTGAGGACGCTGGCCTGGCTCCGGCTGATGACCCGAACGCCTTCTCCCTGAAGGTCGTCAACGTCGAGGATCTGGGCTCCGATGGCTACATCTACGGCAACATCGTCACCGATGGCTCCGCAGCTGAGGCTTCTCAGGTCATGTCCGATCAGAACAAGCTCACCACGATTCGTGTGAACCCGCGCGCTCTGCCGCAGGTTGGTGCCACGGTCAAGATCAAGATTGATCCGGCCAAGATGCACCTGTTCGCACCGTCCACCGAGCTGCGTCTGAACTAGTAGATACTTGGCGAGGTCCTAAAGCTTCGTCAACCATTAAACGGGGTCGTTCTCTTCCTCTCTTATGACCTCGTTGGAAAAGCCCTGCATAGCTGCGGGGCTTTTCTTTTTGCCCAGAAAGACATACGCTAACCGGCCCCCGCAAATGAACGTTTTTTGTTCTTTTGTCCGTTGTCTAATTGAAAGTGCAGCACCCGTTAGATTGGAGATTGTCCGGATAGCCAAACGGAGGGGTGTTGCGCCTTGGGCCAGGTGTATTCGCGCCTGTCGGAAGAGGGACGGCAGGTCGTCCGGATTGGGATGGGCAACGGGGCGGGCGTGCGCCGCATGGCCATGGTGCCGGGACGGCATGCGTCCGCGGCCGGCCGGGAGATCAGACGCGACAC